>Ga0326512_10001157_pt1 | contig 21150 bp, 10 predicted proteins | sample 1_2617_0518_D_FD_203652 | JGI IMG/M metagenome (GOLD analysis project Ga0326512, IMG submission 203652) | Bovine rumen microbial communities from UC Davis, California, United States - 1_2617_0518 | ecosystem: Host-associated > Mammals > Digestive system > Stomach > Rumen | place: USA... | reverse complement strand
CCATCGCCAGGCAATCAAGCTTTCAGAGGCCAAGTTTGAAGTCAGCTTCCACACATCGCCATAGTTCTCAAGCAGCTTGCGGTCCGAATGATCGATCACGTCCTTTGCATACTGGGCAGCCTTGGCCAAGTCGTTGGCATCAAGAGTTCCTGTCACGCCAGCCTTGGTCAGATAGACCTTAGCCAGGAGTGCCTCAGCCGAATAGTAGTCAATTCGACCAGAAGAGGGATTCTTGACGCCTTCCAAGTCCTTCATAGCCTGTTCCAGCGTCATGACGATATACTCATAGACATCGGAACGTTTCACTTTCGGCAGGCTATTGTAGTCACCGGAAGCCAACATGCTGGAGTTGTCGTGGATGATAGGCACATCACCGAAAGAGCGCACCAAGAAGAAGTAGGCCATAGCCTTCCAGGTAAGGCACTCGCCCAGACACTGGTTCTTGTTGGACACGCTGGTGGCAGCCAACGTATTATAGAGCGTGTTGGCATGTCCAATGACAGCCCACAAAGAGTACGACATGTTCACTAGATCCTGGTCAGAACCATTTACCGAAAAGTTCATGTAGGGCGATGACCCCCAGTAGTAGTTGCCCGAGAGCACCTCGCCTACCTTGATGAAGCCACGCTGGAAGTCATACCAAGGTGAGTTATACAGGTAGTTGACACTGGCCAGACACTGGTCGTTAGTAGCGTAGAAGTTGTCGGTGTTATAGCTGTCCTCCGTGGGTCTGTCGAGGAAATCGTCGCACGACGTCATGGAGAACGCTGCAAGGGCCGCAACTGCTGTGTATTTGATGTTTGACAGTTTCATAATATCCTTGATTAGTTGTGGATGGTAGATAGTAGGTTAGAATGATACATTGAGGCCGAACGAATAAGTGGTAGGTGAGGGGTAGCGGGCATTGTCGAGGCCCATCACGTTAGCACTTTGGGTAGAGGCACCGATTTCGGGATCATAGCCGTCGTAGCCAGTGATAGTCAGCAGGTTTTGTATGTTGCAGTAGAGTCTGAGACTCTCCAATCCCCACTTGCCTACTATCTTCTTTGGGAAGTTATAGCCCAAGGCGATATTCTTCAGGCGCACATAGCTGCCATCCTCAATATAGCGATCGCTCCAGCGGTCGTTGTCGTTCGGGTCGTTGATGGTAGCACGAGGCATGTCTGTTTCTTCGTTCAAAAGCTTCACGTTGTGAATATCATCATACCAGTTGTAGATCAGCTGGCCATCGCCGCGGTTGACACCGGCAGAGTAGTCCTTGGAGGGATCGATAGGCGTGAGGATAGCACGATCGTTCACGTCCTTTAGCTGGTTGGTCCAAGTAGAGTTCATGTGTGTCATCTTCATCTTCAGGTAGTTACCCACCTTGTTGCCCACGGAGCCATTGATGAAGACGCTCAGGTCGAAGCCCATATAGCGGAAGGTGTTGGTCCAACCGAAGGTATATTTAGGTAGTGGTGAGCCGATGTTGGTACGGTCGTTCTCGTCAATGATGCCATCACCATTGAGATCCTTGTACTTGATGTCACCCACATAGACGGTGGAGTTCTTGGCAAACACGCCGTTGGTGGGATAGGCACTTGGCTTGGCCGACGTCTCAATATCCTCCAAGGAAGTATAGACGCCATCGGTCACGTAGCCGTAGAAGCTGAAGAGCGACTCGCCCACCTGGGTGAGGCTCACTACGTCCGTCCACTGTCCATAGCCGATGAGCTGGGCATTGCTCGAACCGTCTGACAGGCTGACCAGCTTATTTTTGTTCCAAGAGATCTGTAGTTCAGAATCCCACTCAAACTTGCCCACTAAGGGATGTGTGTTGATGGTCAGCTCCAAACCGGTGTTGCGGATCTGTCCATAGTTGCCGTAAGGTGCTTGCAGGGCCGACGAGCCATTGCCGCTGGTACCCATGTAAGAGGGCAGTTGCAGCTGCATGAGCATGTCCTTCGACTCCTTCTTATACCAGTCGACTGTCAGGTTGACACGGTCGTTGAGGAAGCCTAAGTCGAGACCAATGTTCCACTGCTCCTGGCTCTCCCATTTGATATCCTTGTTGGCAATCTGTGCCGGGCGGTAGCTGGTACCCAGAGCAGTATCCATCGTCGACAGAGGTGAGCCCCACTTATAGCCGCCGATGCTCGAGTTACCCGTCTGTCCCCAGCCGATGCGCAGTTTGCCGTTGCTCAGGTATTTGCTGGCCCAGCTCTCCACGAATTTCTCATTGGAGAAGCGCCAGCTGCCTGCAAACGAGTGGAAACCAGCCCAGCGCTTGTTGGGACCGAAGTTCGACGAACCGTCATAGCGATAGGTATAGGTAGCGTTGTATCGGTTGTCATAGTTATAGGTCCAGCGAGTAAAGAACGATGCCATCGAGCTACTGCCAAACCCGGCGCCGATCTGTGGCGTGCCTGTGCCCAATGAAGGGTTGTGTACTGCATCCGAGGGCAGTCCCGTGTTATAGATGGAAGTGAAGTCATACTTCGACTCCCAGCACTCCTGACCCGCCATGGCCGTTGCCGAGTGCTTGCCGAACGAGCGGCTGTAGGTCACGTAGTTCTTCAGTTGCCAGAAGGTGCTGCTGTTCTTCTGCATGCGGCCCTCGTTGCTGGCACGCTTCCACGTACCTAAATCCACCATCGGCTCGTAGGTCTCAGCCTTGTTCCAACCTAAGTCGAAGCCCACCTCAGCGTGCCACACCAAGTCCTTGATAGGTGTCACCTCAAAGAAGATGTTACCGTTCATCTTCTGTCGCTTCAACAAGATCTGGTCCATCATGGCCATCGCAATGGGGTTGGGGTTGGTATAGCCCTCCTGTGACACCGACGAATAGGTCCCATCCACATTATATATAGGTATAGAGGGAATGGTCGTCAGCGAGTAGCCAATCAAGCCCTCGTCGGAGTCGGCCAGCTTCAAGTCATCCTTTGTGTCCGAATAGGTCACGCTGAGACTCATCTTCAGCCAGCTCTTCAACTGAGCATCGAGGTTGGCACGGCTAGAGAAACGCTTGAACTCCGAACCAATGATGGTACCCTCCTGATCCATGTAGCTACTGCTCACGTAGTATTGCACCTTCTCACTACCACCCTGGGCACTCACCTGATGAGAGGTCTGGAAAGCGGTCTGGAAGACGGCATCCTGCCAGTTGGTACCCTTGCCTAAGAGAGAAGGATCGGAGAAGTTGCCCGTATAGGTAGCCTCGCCCACCTGGGCGTAGCTGTTGTAGTATTCGGCAAACTCACGCAGGTTCATCAGATCAAGTCGTTTGGTCTGACGGTTCCAGGCAGCCATGGCATTATAGGTGAAGCGTGCATCGCCAGCCTTACCACGCTTGGTGGTAATGAGCACTACGCCATTGGCGCCCTGTGCACCGTAGATGGCCGTAGCTGATGCGTCCTTCAGGATCTCCATCGAGACAATATCTGCCGGGTCAATGGTTGACAGCGGCGAGATGGTCGAGTTGCTACCATTGCCCAAAGCATCGCCCAATCCATAATCGGCACCTGACTTGCCACTGCTCTGCACTGGCACGCCATCGATGACATAAAGCGGTTCTGCATTGGCGTTGATGGTAGCAGTACCACGAACACGGATGGATGACGACGAGCCTGGGGCACCGGAGGTCTGCACGGCAGTGACACCAGCGGCACGACCCTGCAGCGACTGGTCGAGCGAAGTAATAATAGAGCCTTTGACAGCATTCTCGCCCAGCGAAACTGATGCGCCCGAAAGGTCGCTCTTCTTCATGGTGCCATAGCCCACGACCACCACCTCGTCGATCATCTGCTTGTCTTCTTCAAGGGTGATGTGGTAGTTGGACTGTGAGCCCACTTTCACTTCTTTTGACACGTAGCCGATGTAAGAGACGACCAACGTGGCACCTTGTGGCACGTTGAGCGTAAACTTTCCATCGAAGTCTGTAGCCACGCCATTGGACGTTCCTTTCACGGTGACGCTGGCACCGATGACTGGACCCATGGCATCGCTGACAACACCCGTGATCTTCTTGGCCTGCTGCACTTCGGCGGGTAGGGGCGTGGCCTCTCCACCTGTAGCAGCAAACACCTGTGGCGAATGGCTCAACCCGAAGGCCAAGCAGACTGCCGCCAGCATTGCATTTTCACTCAAGTAAAATTTCATAGGTTGTTTTGTTAGTTGTTTATTATATTAAAAATGGTTAATCTCTATTAGGCGTACTCCACCGCTTGTCGGTGGTACAAGTGACGGTGAGCACTTCAGTTCCCGCCTGTATGCGGAAGTCGCCAGCCTCAAGCACCCACTTGCCATCGTAGCCCACAAAGGCCAGATCACTGCCTTTCACACGCAAGGTCATGGTGACGGTCTGTCCGGGCTGCAACAAAGGAGTCTTGTCAAAGGCACGCAAGCGACGATTGTCGGGCGTAAGCGATGCTACGAGATCGCTCGCAAAGAGTAGCACAGGCTCGCGACCGGCCACAGTGCCCGTATTCGTCACGTCAACCGTGAAGGTCAGCAGGTCATCGGCAGTGAACTGCGGATGGTCTACACGCAAATTGCTGTAGGCAAATGTGGTGTAGGAGAGGCCGAAGCCGAAGGCCCACTGTACGCTGACCACGGCATTGTAGTTATAGGCTCCACTCATGGTCTCAACCTGTTCGCAGGGCTTATAGTCGTATTTGGTCAGGGCTGCCTGATGACGGGGATAGGTAAACGGGAGCTTGGCACTGAAGTTGGCATCGCCCGAAAGGAGGTCGGCCAGCGCATCGCCACCATAGTTGCCAGGCAACATGCAATGGACAACAGCGGCGCAGAGGGGTTCGATGTCGCTGACAAGGCGAGGACGACCCTCATTGAGCACCAGCACGATGGGTTTGCCTGTGGCGGCAAGCTGACGGACTAACTGTTGCTGTTGGGCTGAAAGCGAGAGATCGTCGAGATTGCCAGGTGTCTCACAGTAGGAATTCTCACCGACACAAGCCACGATAACATCGGCTGAGGCAGCAGCCTGCACGGCTTTGTCTATCTGGGCTGTGTTCTCCTGCCACCAGTCGCCCTCTTCATTGTAGGTGACGCCTGGCTCATAGATGACATGCTCGGCACCAAAACGTTGCTGCATGGCCTTAAGGATGGTATGCATGGAGGGATAGTGCTTGTCAACGTGCTTTCCCTGCCAAGTGACCGACCAGCCGCCATTGAGGCAGCGTAGCGAGTTGGCATTTGGCCCGGTGACGAGAATTTTCTTTGTCGATGGTAATTGGTCAACGGACAAGGGAAGCGTGCCGTTATTTTTCAGCAACACGATGCTCTGGCGGGCTGCCTCACGAGCCTTTTCGGCATGCTCCTTGCTACCAAAGAGGGGGAAGGCCTTCCAATCATAATAGGGTTTCTCAAACAGGCCCGTACGATACTTCAGTCGAAGGACACGGCGTACGGCATCGTCGATGCGGCGCATAGGCACCTTACCTTCCTGCACCAGCTCTTTCAACAGCGTGCAGAAATCCCAGCTATAGGGATCCATAGACATGTCTATACCGGCATTGATAGCTAAACGGATGGCATCCTTCTTCGAAGTGGCGATATGGTCACGGCTCCAGAGGTTCACGATGTCAGCCCAGTCGGTCACCACCATACCATCCCATTGCAGATCTTCCTTGAGCCACTGCGTCAGATACTCATAGTTGGCGTGAAGGGGCATGCCGTTATTGCTCTGCGAGTTGACCATCACCGTAAGGGCACCGTGGTGAACGGCCTCCAGGAAGGGGGCGAAATGCTTCTCACGCATCTCCTGCGGCGAGATGTTGGAAGGTGTACGGTCCTTGCCTGAGGTTGGCACGCCGTAGCCCATGTAGTGTTTCAGACAGGCAGCCACATGCCACTGGTCGATATGATTAGGGTCATCGCCTTGGAAGCCAAGCACCGACTCACGTCCCATCTCGGCATTGAGAAAGGCATCCTCGCCAAAGTTCTCCCAAATGCGTGACCAGCGGGGCTCACGACCCAGGTCAACCACAGGTGCATAGACCCAGGGGATGCTTGCCGCCTTGGTCTCATAGGCCGAGATGCGACTGCCCTCACGGACCAGTTCACGAGAGAACGTGGCTCCCATATTGTTGCCCTGGGGGAAGAGCGTACCGCCATCGGTATAGGTAGTGCCATGCATCTGGTCAACGCCATAGACGCAGGGTATGCCTATCTCCTTCATCGATTTCTTTTGTATGGCTGTGATGATGTCCTGCCACTCCTGTCGGCCGACGGCCTCACCATTGGGCACGTTGAGGATGGAGCCCACCTTATATTTGCCTATCACACTATCGAGCAAGGCCTCGCTTAACTGGAAATGGTCTTTCACCGAGCGATCCTGCACGACGTCAATATTCAGCTCGGTCATCTGACCTATTTTCTCTTCGAGGGTCATCTTGCTGATCCACTTCTCGATTTTCTGCTCGATGACGGGGTCGGCCTTGATGACCTGTGCCTGCGCCGCAAGTGGCAGTAAGCAGGCCATGATTGTCCAAATGATAGTTCTCATAGATCTTAATATTACATCTTTAATATTTATATTCTATTCAACTTTCGCAAGCTCCGCTTGCCTTGTAAATAGAAGGAGATAGAAGGAGACAAAGGACGTTAGTATTGCTACAGAATCAACGTATACAGAGTATCGCCCTCTATCTTCCGCAGCTGAAAAGCGGCTATCTACTTTTATCTTCCTATATTTACTTAACATGCGAAACTTGAAATTCTTTTTTCTATTCTTCCCCCTTGGGGGAGTTAGAGGGGGGACCTATTTTATTCTTTCAATGATTTCCAGACACATACGACTATTATGGTAAGGACATTTCCAAAAACCAGCTTTATCGTCGATCAGGTTGGGTGTGCCGTCGGCATGGCGGCTCCAAAGCCATTCACCGTTTTCTGTGTCAATAAGATGCTCCTTGATATAGTGCCAGCAGCGCAGGGCCTTGGTCAAGGCCTCCTCATCGCCAAAGTGCTGATAGAGGTTGAGGAATCCCACTACGGCCTCTGCCTGCACCCACCAGTGGCGATCTGTGTCGATGTTCCATTGCCCATCATCCATTGGCCCATCGGCATGAGTCAGTATTGCCTCATGAATCATGGAGCCATCGGGGTTCAAGCCCTTCTCAGAAGCTTTGGCCACCTCCTGCACAATGGTCTCGACCTTTTCCAAAATATAGGGATCGCCCAGTACCAAGGCTGCCTCATGCAGCAGCCATGAGCATTCAATGTCGTGGCCATAGCTCTCACGCTGTCCACCCTCCCGAGTCCAGTCCATGTCGAAGAAGAGGTCGAGGTGGTGGGTCTCAGGGTTGAGTATGTGGTCGGTGAAAATGTCTATAAGATTGCGCAACGATGCCTCAACTTGGACAAGGTCTTCCATAGGGACGGACACTTCTATGGGCAGGACGGCTCCTATGGCAGGAACGTAGTTGCACGACGAACGTGCCTGAAACTCCTTCAGGCAACGATAGAGGTTGGTGTAGGGCTCGATGATATGTAGATGGGTATTCTGCGACTTGGGATAGTTGGCGTCCAGTTCCGACAGTCTCATGTCGGCGATGGGCTGCCAGTCGCGAGTCGTAGCCTCGATGTAACCGTTGTACTGGCTGTCGAAGGCATGCTCCTCAATGCACTCATAAAGCTGCAGGGCATAGTCCAAGGCCTCTCGGTCGCCCGTAGCTCGAGCATACTCGGAGAGACCATAGATGGCAAAGCCAATGGCATAGAACTGCTTCTTGGTGTCCTTGGGTTGCCCCTTGTAATCAACACTCCAGAAGACTCCGCCAAAATCAGGGTCATAGAAGTGGTCAATAAGGTAATCCTTGGCCCTTGTGGCGGCATCCAGATACGCTTGGCGACCCAATACGCGGTAGGCAGAGGCAAAGGCCCACAGGATACGGGCGTTGAGGATAGCCCCCTTGTCGGCCGTGGGATGCACCTGTCCGTGGCCGTCGATGCGTCCGTAGAAGCCACCGTTTTCATGGTCAATAGTCTCTCGGAGCCAGAAGCTAAGGATATTGTCCTCCAGCACTTGGCGAACTTCGCTTTTTAGTTGTGCTATTTCCTGTCTCATGGATGGTGGTTACTTTTTCAGCCTAACATTGTTTTCTATTTTTCCGAATCAGCTTCTTGATGGTTTCCACCGAAGCAGCCGTAGTCAGTCCATCCTCAGGAGTATTCATACAGTAGTCAATGAGGCGGTCGATGGACGAGGTGGCCACATGCATACGCGTATCGGCCGAGGCGTAGTAGATGAACACCCGGCCTTCGTCATCGGCAATCCAGCCATTGGCGAAAGCCACATTCATCACGTCACCCAAATATTCCTGACCCTCGGGCACCAGGAAATAACCGCCGGGACGGGCAATGACCTGTGTGGGATCATCGAGAGCCGTCATATACAGATAGAGCACATAGCGCAGGCCATCGGCCGTGGCACGTACACCATGGGCCAGGTGCAACCATCCACGTGGGGTCTTGAGGGGATGAGGACCCTCGCCGTTCTTCACCTCAGTAATGGTGTGATAGTGGCGTGCATAGATTATCTTTTCCTCTTTCACTTCGGCATGGGTGATGTCATCGACCAATGCCCAGCCGATGCCTCCTCCTGAACCGGTGTCGATAAAGCCATCCTGGGGACGGGTGTAAAAGGCGTACTTGCCATCGACAAACTCAGGATGAAGCACCACATTGCGCTGCTGGCTGCGGGATTTCAAATCGGGCAGGCGCTCCCATGTGACAAGGTCCTTAGTGCGGGCAATGCCTGCTGTGGCCGTGGCTGCCGAGAGGTTGCCAGGCTGTGCATCGTCGTGACGCTCAGCACAGAACACGCCGTAGATCCAGCCATCCTCATGCAGTGTCAGTCGCATATCATAGACATTGGTAGCAGGATTCACACCGCCTTCATGACAATCAGAGGGGGCTTCAGGCATGGTGATAGGCTCAGGCCAGAAACGGAAGTGGTCGATGCCATTGGGACTTTCGGCCACGGCAAAGAAAGACTTGCGGTCGGCTCCCTCCACACGAACCACCAGTACATATTTGCCTTGCCACTTGATGGCTCCACTGTTGAGCGTGGCATTCATCATAATGCGCTGCATCAGGTAGGGGTTATCCTTTTCGCAGAAATCATAACGCCACTCCAGGGGCGTATGGTCAGCGGTCAGAATAGGATACTGATACTTCTCATAAATGCCATTGTCTGCATAGCAGAGTGTTCCAAGAGTCACGCTACCTCTTTCCATGGGCTTGTTCTCTCGGTTGAGCAGCTCCTGATGATGCTTCCTCAGGGCAGCAACTTTTTGCTCAAATTGTGTCATATTTGTCTATGTTAGCTTATTTATAGATTAGTTTCCCTGAATTTAGTTGCAAAGGTAAGTATTTTTTTCAATTATCAACTATTTTCAAAGTCATTATTTTTTCATGTTGGCCAAAAAATTACTAATAAGACGAGCCAAATGACCATTCTGCTATGGGTCATTTGGCTCGTCCGAGAACTTAGGGGTATTCAAGAAAGCTATCTGCGGAACACTTTGCGCCCGTTGCGGATGACGATTCCACGATAGCCGGGGCTTACTTGCTGACCAGACAGGTTATAGACAGCGGCATCAGACTGCAAATGGTCGGCATCCACGGTCTCTATGCCATCGGGGGTGGTACACTTCAACTCTATCTTGTCAATGTTGCAGTTGGCCCCGTTGATGGTGAGGCGCAGAATCTGCTCACCAGCTTCCAACTTCGTACTGATATTACCCTTCATGACGCGATAGGTATCCCAGCTGTTGCTGCCCGTTTGGGGCACACTGACGTTGAAGAGGGTCTTGGCGACCTTACCGTCCTGAACCAAGCCCACGGCGAAACGCGAACCCGTAGTGCCTGACGAGACAGTGGCTTCATAGGCATACTTGCCCGGCTGGGTCACGTTGACAGTGTACTCCAGCCACTCGCCTACTGCGGTATAGCCGATGGCATAGCCTCCATTGCCAGTGACGATGTCAACACCTTCGCTGTCAGAACGATAGGCGGTGGTGCCCTCATTCTTATTGTCACTATCATGATAGGTGAATCCCTCCTCACCACGGTCGAAGTTCTCTGCCTCGATGATGCCAGGCAGGCTGATCACCCCCTTATGGGGCGTGCGTTTGGGATTGACCTTCAGCGAAATGGTGGCCACAGACGACACCTTGCCGTCCTGGGTGGTAGCCTCAGCCGTGATGATGATGGTACCTTTGGCAGTAGGCTTATAAACCGTCTCAAACGGCGTTGCCGATACCGTCTTCAGCAGCATGTTGTCGGCATAAAAGCGTACATTGGCGATGCTGCCACCCTCTATGGACGCAGTAGCCGACAGTGTCGTGTTGGTATTGACGGTGACAGGCACTGGGTCTGCCGAGAGGGCAAGCTGGATAGTTTCGTCCACATCGATGCGATTGAAGACAATCTTGTCGAAGTTGAAGCCGCTTTTGTTGACGATAAAGCGAATGATGTGACGGCCAGCCTCCAGTTCACGGTTCAATCGGCCATGCACCACCTTATAGGTGTTCCAGTTACTGGTCTTCGGTACGCTGACCACACCGGTAAGGTCTGTCAATCCGTTGGCGTCACTGAGTGCTAAGGAGAATGAACCGCCACCGTCTTGTGACGACATAGTGGCATCAAACGAATAGAGGCCCGACTCCTGCACGTTGACGGTATACTCCAACCACTCGCCATTGGCCGTATAGCCGATGGCATAGCCACTGTTGCCGGTGACGATGTCGACACCGCCGCCGTTGCTACGATAGCTGCTCACGCCCTCGTTCTTCGAGTCGCTGTCATGGAAGGATATGCCCTCGGCACCAGCGTCGAAGTCCTCACCCTGCAGGGTACCCGGCAGGGTGATGTCCTTATGGGGTGAACGGGGGTTATAGGCCGTGAAGCTCGAAAGACGCTCATACTTGGTACCGTCGGTGGCATAAACGACAGCCTTCAGTTCGTGCTTGCCCAAGGCGGTGGGCGTATATTCCGTGGTGAAAGGAGCCTCGGTCATGGTGGCATGCAGCTGACCCTTGACATATAGCTCTACCTTCTCAATGGTCTTCGTCCTGAGACGGGCACGCACCTCGATGCCCACAGGCTCTTCCTTGGTCACAGCCAAGGCAGCGGGCTTCACGTAGATGGAGGCCTCCTTCTTCATACCTGGGAAGGGACTTACTGCCTGTTTGGCGGCATCGGACTCCATATATTCGCGTAGCCAAGTCATGGCGGGACGATCCTTGCCGTCGCGAATCAGGCCGGAATTGCCGTCAGTGGTCCAGGTGGCGCCATAGATATAGCCCCAAAGGGTCACGCCAGCACAATACTCGGCCTCCCAAAGATAGGGAATCAGGTTCTTGTACTGCGTCAGCTGCTTCTGGTCGTCGCTGGTGCCTATGTCAAACTCGGTACTATACATGGGCATCTTCAAGGCATTCTGGAGCTTCACCATCACGCTCTTGAAGCTGCTTAGGCTAATGTCGGTCAGGTCGTGGCTCTGACAGCCGTAGGCATCGATGGGGGCACCGGCGTCACGCAGGGTGCGAACGAGGTCAATAAACTGGTCGGTGTTCCACTGGAAGGTGTTGTAGTCATTATAGACGAGGATGGCATCCGGCCAACGCTCATGGGCCATCTCGAAGGCCTTGATAATCCAGTCATAGCCCGTCTTGCCGTCACCGCCTAATGCATCCTTGTAGGGAGCAGGCTGGTGGCCTGCCACGGCCTCGTTGACCACGTCAATCACTTCCAGATTAGGGTAGTGTTTCTTCACGGCATCAAACCACTCCACGATGGCCTTGGACTGCTCACCGGTGGAGAGGTTGTCCATCCATCTTGGATACTGGGCACCCCAGATAAGCGTGTGAAACTTAAAGGGGAAGCCATGCTGCTTGGCATAGTTGGCCGACTTGTCGGCACCGCTGAAGTTAAAGCTGCCTCGGGCAGAGCCTTCAATGGCATCCCACTTCGTCTCATTTTCCGGCGTTATCTGGTTCCAGAGCTTGTAGAAGGGTTCTACGCCCCCACCAGCATCCACGTTATAGCGGGTGGTAATGTTACCTAAGAACTTATCGGGATTCGTCGATAGTTGGGCAAGGACCTTCATCGGGAAGAGGAGGGAGGCCCCAAGCAGGCACACAAAGGAAAAGCGTTTTAGTTGCATAAATTAGTAAGTAAAATTGAATAGTAAAACGGAATAATGCAAAATTACGCATTTCATCGTAATCCGTGTTTCATGATTGTATCAAATATATTGTTTTCAGTCGCATTCCACATCATCTTCCCTTGAAACGTGGAAAACGCTACGCTTAGCGTATGCAAAACAAAGAATTTCACGAATCATACAACTTCAAGCTCTACTTGAAAAGTTCGTATAACTCGTGAAACTCTTTTTCGCGAAATGACGTAGCCGACAGGCTATACGTGCAAATCAAGTACGAAACGGGTGCCTCTGGTGTATTGGGTGTCGATCACGAGATCGCCATTCATCTTCAAGGCCATCTGCTTGCAGATAGGCAATCCTAAGCCATCACCGTTAGTGAGGTCACGGATCTGCAGGAAGGGTTTGAAAACATCTTCACTCATTTCGGAAGGAATACCCTTACCCGTATCGCTCACCAATACCTGACAGCTGTGAGGGCCACGCTTCTTGAAGTCGAGGCTGATGGCACCTCCCTCCGGGGTGAACTCAGCGGCATTGTTGAGCAGGTGGAGCAGGATGTGCGATACCTTATCCTTGTGAATCATTGCATCCATCTTGGGCGAGTTGACCGTCAGCGTGACGCCCGTCTTCACCTTGTCGCGTATCTGATCCATCAGACTATTGCAGAAGGGGTGGATGGCTACCTCTTCCACTTCCTCCAGCTGAGGCGAGTTCTCCAACTCCGACAATGTCTGGATGTGCTTGGCGAAGTCGAGCAGTGCCTGCACTTCGGGCTTGCTGCTGTCAAGCTTCTGGAAGGTGGGATTGAGCTGGGCAGAGATATTGCTGATGAACTTGGCCTTTAGGGCATTGCTCTCGTTGGCCAACTGGATGGTCTTCTTCTGCTTGCGGGTCAGCAGGATGTAGCGCATGAGCACCAAGCCACCTGCCACCAAGGCTGCAATGAGCGCCACGACAAGAAAGCAGAGACCAATGATGATCATCTTGCGGGTGGAGAGCGACTCCTCCTTTTCTACGATGACGGCCTCGCCGTCAGAAATCTGCCGCTTCAACGCGTTTATCTCGTCGGCTACCTTCTGGGCATTGGCCGAGTCCTTCCAGGCAATATAGTTGTCATAGGACTGAGCCACCATCTGGGCATTGCCCGACCTGCGTCCGTTGGCAATGAGCTTCTTATAGACTTCGTCCACCTTGTCATACTCCTTCTCGGCAGTCAGCTTGGTGGCCATCTCCTGAAAGACGGCATTGCCCTGGGCATTCTGTCCAAAGGTATAGTAAAATATGGCTTTGCTGTAGAGCAAGTCATTATTGAGACTTTCATTGCTGGCCAGATTAGCAAAGTACTCCAATCGGTTCAGCTGTTCCTGAGCACTGGGGTTACGCCTCATCCTCATATACATCTGCAAGCGCTCCTTGGTCGTCAGATAATGGAGTGCTGCCTTGGCACTGGCACTCATATTGCGTGCATGAATGGCCTGATCGGTGTAGCGCAACAACTCGAAAGCCTCGTTGTATTGGTTTGCCTTATAATACAAGGCCGTAGCCTTGACGGCGCATTCCACACCTAATTGCAGCTGATCTTTGTTGCCATAGTCGTCAAGGGCGCGAACATACAGCGAGCGGGCGCTTTCGAAGTCCTTCTTCTGCTCAAAGGCCTCTGCGCGTCGATGCAGTTCGCTTTTCATAGCCTCCTGTGCACAGGCAAAAGCAGTACACAGAAGTAGGTTTACAAGTAAAATAATTACCTTTTTGTTCATGTGATGAATAATTTAACGCTGCAAATTTAAACATTTTATTTTATAAACCGCAAGAATATGCCATTAATCTTCTTTTTTCGGGCATTTTTCTGAGCCATTTCTAACAAATTGCAGAAATTTAGGGCGTATGGCTGCGATAAGCCTTCATCACACGGAAGCCGTAGTCGAGAAGGATGGCCGACTCAATAAAGCGCGAAGAACGACTCCGACTATTCAATAGGATAAGCACCAAAGTGACTCCCTCACGGGTAGCTGCCGAGGCCAGACAAGCACCGGCCTGACGGGTATAGCCGGTCTTCACGCCAATGCAGCCCGCATAGCTTTCCAGCATGACATTGGTGTTCTGACTGGGCAGATGACGCCCATCGAGCAGGGGAATGTCCATCTTCGAAGTGCTGACAATACTGGCAAAGAGTGAGTCGCACAGACCATAGCGGGCGAGGGAGAGCAGGTTGCGTGCCGAACTGTAGTTGCTGTCGTTGGGCATGCCATTGGGATTGGCAAAGTGGGTACTGTCCATCCCCAAATAGGCTGCCTTGGCGTTCATCATTTCACAGAAGGCCTCTTCGCTGCCGCCGAGATGGTTGGAAATGGCAAGGGCTGCGTTGTTGTCGCTCAACAGCATCATCTCATCGACCAGGTCACTCATCAGAAAGGCATCACCCGGCCTAATATGGCTATCCCTCAGCGGACAAACCTCTTGTGTGATATCGATGGAATCGGACAATTTTTCACTTTCCAATGCTAAGAGGCAGGTCATCATCTTGGTGAGACTTGCCATGAACATCCGCTTGTCTGCGTTCTTCTGACTGATGACCATACCCGTGGAGTCCTCCACAAGAATCCAGGCCTCTGCCGACAAATCTCCAAGTTGCTCACACCCTGCTATCGTATCGGGGTCTATCACCGTCCGAAGCGACGTGGTGTCTATCCGAGCTATTTTCTCCATTCTTATCTCCTCGGCACTGCGAGGAACCAGTTTGCCGCTGCATCCTACTTGGAAAAAAACAGATGCAGCGGCCATAAATATCAGATATTTTCTCATTCCTATTCTATATATTTCTGTACATTTCATGGATTTTGGATTAATTACCTACTTCACTTCCAACAAAAATCATTTGACAAATGGCTTTACCGTTTTATCAGGTCCAAGATAGAATCCAGGCTCCGAAGGTTGATTATATCCTACATTTTGCGCAGCCGTGCTAAGACGATAGGGAATATCCTCCATCAGACAGTTGATGCGATAATCCGTGGGTATCGGCGACACGAAAATGCGAAGCTCCTGACTGTCTGGGGTGCGAGCCATCACCTCTTCGCGCCAGTCTCCAAGGATATCGGCGGAAAGACATGGGTTGGACTTCGTGCCATTATTGAACCTCACCACGGCGAAACGCACCACGTCTGTCACCGTCCTGCTGTTCCAGTCATATTTCGTGACCGTCTCACGGTCGAGTAGCTCACGAAGGAGGTCACCGTCCCACCAGATGCCAAAATTCACGGAAAGATGCCGCCCACCCATCGTCAGGTATTGCTGATGCTGCGGATCGTCGGAATCCTTTGCGCTACCTATCACTTCTCCCTTCATGTTGCGGATGCCGTGACTGTCACTGCTCCACATCTCCAAGCCAGGATTGGTGGGATCAATATCGGCAGCCATGGCACGGCCCACATCACTCTTTGAGGGTATCTGGAAGATAATCTCACCTGTCCGGGCATGACGGAAGTCAGAGCCGTCACGACGGTTCTCATGACAGTCCCACACTTGCAGATCAGGACTTTGCGGGTCAAAGGCCATCAGGTGAATGGCATCGCCGTGCCCCATGCCAGTATTGTAGAGGCCTCGTCCGTCGTGGTCAACGGCCATCGAGCCATAGGTGATTTCATCAAAGCCGTCACCATCCACATCGGCCACACGCAGATTATGGTTTCCCTGCCCGGCATATCCTGCCCATTCAGGCTGATTGGTATCAAAAGTCCAGCGGTGGCTCAGCTCCTTGCCATCCCAGTCCCAGGCGGCAATGACGGTACGGGTGTAGTAGCCACGGCAGAAGATGGCACTGGCCACCGATTTCTGTCCGCTCTCCGTATGGCGCAGATGCCCCAGGTAGCCCACGCCGGCCAACATGCGGTCGCTGCGGTTGGCATAGCTGTCACCCCAGTCTTTGGGGTCTCCACGCTGTGGGATGTAGGCTTTTGTGTCCATGGCCTCGCCCGTAAGCCCGTTGAAGACCGTCATATAGTCAGGCCCCGTCAGGATGCGTCCTGTCATGGGGCGTCCCTGACGATTGTATCGTCCCCATTCCTGTTCTGGCAGGGGGCGTTGAGCATCGGTAGCGGGACGATGACGATAGTCGGCTATCGAGTCGCCAATCACCTTTCCCCTCCCATCACGAGTACCATCGGCCGTACGCACCATCAACTCGGCACGCCCATCACCGTCGAAATCGTAGACAATGAACGGCACATAGTGGGCACCACTACGAATGTTTATCCCCATGTCGATGCGCCATAGCAGCGTACCGTCGAGGCGATAGCAATCAAACAACGTTGGACCGGTGAAGCCGTCATGGGCATTGTCATGGGCATTGGAAGGTTCCCATTTCAGGATGATTTCGTATTGTCCGTCGCCATCGACATCGCCCACACTTGCATCGTTTGCCGAATAGGAGAAGCTACGGCCGTCGGGTGTCGTACCATCGGCAGGTTTCTGCAGCCGCACTGGGAGATAGCCATCGGGGGCATCGGCAGCCAGCGTGAAGCTACCGTCCTTTCCACCACCACGCACCTCATAGGTGACGGTTCCTGTGGGCGGCTGTTCGTCCACGAAAAAGGTCCCTCCCTTGATCAACGGGGAAAGATTCAGCTTTTCTCCGTTTCTGAAAATGTCAAACGGCTGACCAGCGATGTCGGAAGTCAGTGTACGCCAACTCACCACCACCTGATGACCGCTTCGAATAGCCACGACCCCTCGGTTCAGCGACTCGCGACCCATGTCGTCTAAATCATAGCAGGGCTGAGCTGTTGCGACCAGGCCACAAGCAGCCATCAGAGAGAATAAGAAGAGTCTTTTATTCATAGATGATATGGGGTCTCCTTATTTCTTGAATATCATCTGGGCAAACATCGTAAGATAGATGCGCCAGTTACGCCAGATATGGCCACCATCATTCTCGTAATACTCGTAAGGGTAGGATTTCTCATCCAGATAGCGGCGCAAGTCGTTGTTCATCTGCATCAGGAAGTCATCCTTGCCAATGGCAATCCAATAGAGTTTGGGCTTTGAGGCAAAGAGACGGGCCATCTGCTCATCAAACTTCGCTTTGTCCTGAGGCATGCGAGCCGCAGCGGATTGCAGTCCGTAATAGTCAAAGACATCGGGGTACAAGCGAGAGATACCAAAAGTATGGCCACCGCCCATCGAGAGTCCTGTGACGGCACGAGCCGAACGCTTGGGAATGGTCTTATAGTGGCTGTCCACGAAGTTGACGATATCCATGAAGCTTTCCTCCATCGAAGCCTTGGCTCCTCTTTCGTTAAAGGCATTTCCATCAGGAGTGTACATCCCCTCATGCCACCAGCCGGGGGCCGCATTACAAGTAGGGTTGCCATTGGGCATGACGACAATCATGGGCACACACTTGCCTTCAGCAATCAGGTTGTCCATGATTTGTGAGGTGCGCCCTAAATCGCCCCAGGCGGTCTCGTCGCCTCCGTGACCATGGAGAAGGTACATGACGGGAAAAGCCTTCTTCCCGTCGTAGGCTGCAGGAAGGTAGATGGTCATACGACGCTGCTGTCCCAAAGTCGGACTGTCATACCATACTCGGGCCATCGTGCCGTGGGGGACGTTGTTCACCTGATAAAGATAGCCCTTGTCATTGGGAGCCTTCGACACGATGAAGATGTTACTCAGCGTCGAGATATCACGGTTCACGTAGCTATTGGCGGGGTCGATGAAGCGCTGTCCATCGACGGAGAGACTATATGAATAGAGTTCGGGGGTGAGGGGCTTCGTCGTGACGGTCCAGATGCCATTCTCCTGTGTCATGGGCAGCACCTGCCGACCTATTTCATCAAAGTCACCAGTGACTGACACCTGCTGTGCAGAGGGGTCATAAAAATTGAAGGTCACTGTGCCATCGGCATGGATGACGGGTGACTGCACACGTGGACGCTGACCTAGGGCCTGCTGTCCGAAACTACTCACTGCCACCAAGCAACCGAGCGAAATACTGATTAGTCGTTTCATAGTTTGTTATGTAAGTTTGTTTCTTATAATCTTATAAGAGGTGACCTCATTCCCTTAGAATGAACAGGCATCGAGCCAGCAGATGAAAGCCACGAGTGAGGCATTCCAGTTGATTGCTATTTCGTTGGAGGCGTAGGATGCTGTGTCGTCAAGGTACGACTCGTCGGGATAATTGGATGGATAGGCGGCATTCTTCAACTCCTGCTTATCCTGTTGCCCGGGATTGGGACCACCGACCAACATGCCGGGGAATGGGGCCTCAATATCGTCGGAGGCCGACGGACGGTGATGGGGATGCATGGGACTCTTCTCTCCGAATCCTGTCACAAAGCAGAAGCCCGTAGCATTTCGGCCTAAGAGATAATCGGCATTCTGCAGGGCATAACGCTGATAGCGCGTCGTCCCCAACTGGCAATCGGCAAAGAGGAAGGCCATGGCCTGGCAGCAACAATGCTCTGCGAGGCAACCCCAGCCGAAATCACGGGGCTTGTTTCCAAAGGGCGACTGGAAGCACGACGTCTCCACGCCTTTGATGGCCGACTCACAATAGTCGGTGAGTTGGCTCAGCATCTTCTGGCGTAGTTCCCCTCCCGAGGCCATCCACTCAAAGGAGCCTAACGAGGCCACATTGCCCCATGAGGGCGTGGTGAAGCGGTCGGGACAATACTGCTTGGCATCATCCAGGTAGCACTGCTTTCCCGTCAGACGGTAGAGCGCAGAGGCCGCCCAAAAAAACTCGTCGCTGGCAGAGCCGTCGCCATAGGTGCCAGTCGTGACGGCGGGATCCTTCAACAGTTCCTGACGGTAGAAGACATTGGGATGCTCCTTGGCCCACTGATAGGCACGTTCTGCCACGGCAGCCGCTTGAGCTGGAAAGAACGGATAGTCGGCAACGTATGGCTCGAAGAGACGGGCGGCATCGGCCATGACTGCGGCAAAGTCGAGGGTAGCGGTGACGCTCTTTGCCACCACATAGCGCGTTTGCTTACAGGCAGAAGGCATGACGAAGCCCTCGAAGTTCGGCGTTGTCAGCTTATGATAGACACCACCGTCGTAGGGATCCTGCATCGTGAAAAGCCACTGTAGGTTGAACATCATCTCGTCAAGGATGTCGGGCGTCTGGTTACCACTCTCAGGAATGTCAGTGGACAAGTTAGCGAAATAGTCGCGCTGCTGCTCATAGGCAGCGAACATCAGTCCGATGGAAAAAGCCGAGTTGACAACGTATTTGTTGTAGTCGCCTGCATCATACCAGCCAAAGGGGGAGCTGATGACGGTGCCAGCGGGTCGCAGCGGCGAGGCTGCGGAGTTGTGCACAAGGACATGGGTGTCGGGATGACCGACGGGTCGGCTATAGGGAGACTTCTCGATGGCGACGCCCGAACGGATGAGATAAAACAGGCGCAGGGCCGACGTGGCGAGAGCTGCGTAGGGTCGCTCACTGACGCGCAACTGGCACTGGCTGCCGTTAGCCTTCACCGTATACTGCCCAGGCTCGGAGAGCGAGCCAAGGTTGACGACATAGCGGACCTTACCCGACCAAGGTGAGATCGCCTGCCGCATGGAGACGGGCTTGCGTGTATGGCCATCGGGAGTGATTACTCGCACGTTGGGCTTTGCCCCCTCAATGACAACGACTTTTTCCTGCGAAGGAAAACAACCCACCTGGTTATGGCGTATTTCCCCTGTTTGCTGAGCCAGCAAACCGAGTGGGAAAGCAAAGGCGGCAGTGAGGATTTCAAACAAATATTTCATAGGATGCATCTGATAGGACGAAAGTAAGCAGAGCTTGCGAACGTTGCAGGTTGTTATTTCAGGGCCATACGGTAGATGGCTTCCATATCCTTGGCCTGGAGGACCTTCAGACAGCCACAAGTGGAAGAATAGCCGCGGCTACACTTGCGCACCATGTCCTGAAGCTCGCCCTCCGTGATTTCCCGACCCACGAGTTCCTTGATAGTCGTGGGCATACCAATGTCCTTGTAGAATTTCTCCATGGCTTCGATGCCACGCAGGGCGGTGCCCTCTGGATCGGAGAAATCATTGTTGACATCCATCACGTTGACGGCGAAGCGCACAAATCGGCTCAGGTTCTCATGCATCACGTAGCGAGCCCAGCTGGGCCAGATGGCAGCGAGGCCGGCACCATGAGTGACGCCGAATTTGGCACTCAGTTCATGCTCCAGCTGATGCGTGGCCCAGTCTTCGCTCACTCCACATCCCGTGATACCCCAATGGGCGACGCTGCCACCCCACATGATCTGGGCACGCTGGCGATAGTCCTCTGGGTTCTTCAATACGGCGTAGACGGCGGTCTTCATCCGACGGAGCACAGCCTCGGCCAAGTCAGTGGTAAGGTCCATATCGTCGTCCTTGGTAAAATAGCGCTCCATCGTATGCATCATCATGTCGGTGACACCGGCGGCTGTCTGGTAGGGATGCAGGGTAAAGGTTCTCCGTGGATTCATGATGGCGAACTTCGGGCGTGAGATATTGTTGCTATAGCCGAGCTTCAGGGCGCCACGGTCGTTGGTGATGACACTTGCCTCACTCATCTCACTACCAGCCGCAGGGATGGTCACTACCGTCCCAACAGGCAGCGTCTTCACCGCCTTGGAATAGCCTAAGTAGAAGTCCCAGACATCGCCATCGTAACAGGCGCCATAGGCAATGCACTTGGCAGAGTCTATCACGCTGCCTCCACCCACGGCAAGGATGAAGTCAATGCCCTCCTTGCGGCAGATATCGATACCTTTTTGGGCAAGTTCGAGCCGCGGATTGGGAACCACGCCGCCAAGCATCACATAGGGAATGCCTTCTGCATCCAGCAGTTCGCGAATTATCCGCAGCAGCCCAGAGCGGATGGCATTGTTTCCACCATAGTGGAGCAACACCTTCGTCCCTCCGTACTTCTTGACCATCTTAGCAGTCTTCTCTTCCGCATTTTCACCGAAGACCACCTCAGTGGG
>Ga0326512_10001156_pt1 | contig 21155 bp, 44 predicted proteins | sample 1_2617_0518_D_FD_203652 | JGI IMG/M metagenome (GOLD analysis project Ga0326512, IMG submission 203652) | Bovine rumen microbial communities from UC Davis, California, United States - 1_2617_0518 | ecosystem: Host-associated > Mammals > Digestive system > Stomach > Rumen | place: USA... | reverse complement strand
TCTAATGAATCTAATATTTCTTTTACGGCGGCAACTCTATCAATGTCGCGGTCGATTGAGTAATCTAAAGAGTATTTTCTTTTCATATAAGCACCTCGGTTCAGCGGGTTTCATAACCCTCTACTTATATATTATCACACTTTTTTGAATTTGTCAAGTGTTAGGGCTAGATAAAAAATACGGTTGATTTTAAAATAAAAAATACGGTTGAGGATGGAGAGGCCCGGCATGTACAATTTGGCGCCAGATTGTACATCCTCAAACCATGCCCCCGGGCTGACATTTTCTGCAAGTTTTTGCAAGTTTTTACCATTTTTTGACCAAATTTTTGTTCATAATTTGTTCATAGTTTGTTTACAATTTCTTAACATTTAGGGCTTGCAATTCTGACCGGGGTGTGCTATACTATTTATGTAATCGAGAGACGGGCAGCCGGCGAAGATATGAGCGGGCCGAGGGCAGATTGCAAGATTATTAAAGTTACCAAATTTTAGGAGGTAGAAAACATGTTGCACGACATCAAACTGGAAGCGAAAAAGCGCGGATTGTCTCAAGAGAAGCTGACAACGGAACAGCTGGCCATGCTGGCAAGAATTGCCAATGAAGCTCGGAAGGGCTCTACAGGAGCGCTGGGCAAGCTCTATGAGCCCATCGTCCGCCACCTGATGACCGCACACGGGCTGAGCACCGGTGACTTCAGAGCGCGCGCGCAGGAAAAAGCTGACATTGTAGTTTACGTTGACGGGCGCGCTGTGACAGTGGAAGTCAAGACGGGTGACGGCATTGTAGCCAACTACAATGATGGTCAACTGGAAGAAGCTGACATTCTGCCGGGCAAGGGAGCCATCGTGTATTGCACCGAACCGGGTAAGCTGGAAGACCTCGATGACCTGCTTGACAATAGTATTGTAGTAACTCGAGCTGAGTTTATCGGCGGCGTATTGTGCGCAGGACAAAAGCGCCACCCGAATTTTCGGAGCGGACTGAAAGCGGCTACTAACAACACCGCCTTACGGGCCGAAAACAAGGAACGGCAGGCGATGGGGCTTGAGCCTATCAGAGATTGCTACACCATGCAACCTACCTACCGCAAGGCGCGCTGGGCACTCTGTCAGAGCGGCGAATATACCAGCCTGCGGACCTTCCTTGAAGAAATCGGAAGGCTGTAACATCAAACAAAGGGGCAGGGCACAAGCCCTGCCCCAGCAAAGAAAAGAAGGGAGAAAAAAACAATGAAGTATGAAATTTCTTTCAATCCTGTACGGAAGCTGTATTGCGTGTGGGCGTGTGGTACTCGTGGAGCGGAGCTGGTAAAGACTTTCAAGACCGAAAGCGCCGCAAAACGCTGGATAGCAAGCAAGGGCTGAAAAGCCCTTGCTTATAAATTTCAAACCAAATATAGTAAATATATAATTAAATAAGCTACAAAATAAAGGAGAATAAAAATGAAAGTATATATTGTATGGTTAAAAAATGAGCTGGCATATGTATGCTTGACAAAAGAAAAAGCTATTGAAAAAATTAAAATACTTGAAATAGAACATAGAAAAGGAGCCGCATGGTATACAGAAGAAAAGGCGCAATGAGCGCCTTTTTTAGATGGCAAACACCTAATTTAGATGTTAAACATCTAAATTCTATTATTGACAATAATAAAACGGCATGTTATAATAAGGTATCAAATGAAGGGAGGAATCACCAATGAGAACAAGGTACACCGCAAACCGTATTAAGGAATATATGAGCACACATCAAGCTACTGCATACATCGCAGTAATAGACCACAAAGAAAAGATTGAAGTGAGCTGCGAATCAGAAGCTGAAGCTATAGCTTTACTGCGGAAATTGGTAGAACAAGATGGGAAACATGTATTCATTAAACAAATTGATTGGAACGTCGAAGACGTGGACAGAAAAAGCGGTTTAATTTTTTCAGTGCTTCAATGGATCAATGTAACCACAGGAAAAACTTACCATAAAACAATTAAATTAGTCGGATACACTTGGCATGATATAAAGGCGTAATGCCTTTATCCAATTTAGATGTTAAACATCTAAAAACTATTATTGACATTAAAAAATATATGTGCTATAATATTCTTGAAGATAAGGAAAGGGGATTAAGACAATGAACAACGACATCAAAACCTATTTTGAAAATCTCAAGAACAATGATGGCTTTACCATGAAGAGCAACAAAATTATTACTTATAAAACCGGATGGCAGGTCGCGGATTATGGCACAGAATGTCGTACAATAAAAGAAGCTATTGAAGCGGTTAAAAAAATGGAAGGTAATTGCGGCGTATGGTACAGCGAAGGCATTTACTATGTTGACCATTCTATGCGAATCAATACTAAAAAAGAAGCGTTAAAAATTGGAAAAGAACATAATCAAATCTCTATTCTCAAATGGTCTAATATGTCATTGGTTTATTGCTAAGCAATAAACCTTTTCAATTTAGATGTTAAACATCTAAATTGAACTATTGTTATTTTTACGTTTTTATGATATACTTATATCATCAAAGAGGGGCAAGACCCCAGGAGGTATGTGCAGTATGTGGTATGTGTGCGATATGTTTGGCTTTGCTTGGAGCGATGCTCTTGAGACCTTAGAAGAGGCGCAGCAGTATCTTCAGAAATTAAAGGATGAACCAGTCATTCTTTCGGATGGTACACAAATCGAATTTGAGATAGAAAGAAGGGACTAAGTCCCTTCTTAAAACTTAGATGTTAAACATCTAAATTCTATTATTGACAACTTAAATTTTCCATGTTATAATTAGGTATCAAATGAAGGAGGAAGGAACCATGAGCATCTATTCCAAGTATTGCCACATCGAAATGAACATGAGCAAGGGCCAAGTTTACAGCGCGCGGATGTACACCGCAATCGAAACGAAAGCTGGCGAAAAAGAATACTGGAAGACCTTAACAGTAGCTGAAGCTGGATGTGCGATGCGCAAGCTGCAAAAAGCTACAGGGATCAAGCCGACAATTGGATATAATATGTTTGACACAAGTCTTACTAACAAAGAGATTATATATTATTGGGAGAGATAACTCTCTCAACAATACTTAGATGTTCAACATCTAAGTACGTTAAGCAAGTTAGACTTGCTTAACATAATAACACCACTTACTGTCGAATATATATTCAAGATGAAAGTTAAGTGTTTCTAACAAATGACGCATTGCGGCGTTATTAGTCCATGGAGTACAGCCAACTTTACCTTGTGCCCTTTGACTTACATAATTTAACATAATACGAGCATATCCTTTTCCTTTATACTCATTAGTAACAAGAAGGCGCTTTATTGCATAATAATTATACTGATTATCATATACAAGAGATAATATAGCAATTATATTTTCGTTCTCTGTCATGATAAATTGACGATTAAATTCTACATCTTCCCGAAAGTGTTCTATTGTAATATAAGAAATATCATATGATTTCAAAATTAAACTTACTTTAGAAATATCATTTTTATTAGCCAAACGAATTTCCATAATTACACCCCTTTCATGCTTATAATATATCACATTTCATTCTGAAAATCAATACTGTTTTTTAGATGTTAAACATCTAAAATAATCCCTTGACTATCCGGATATTTTGTGATATACTTAAGTCACAAAAAGGAAAGGGGTTGTCACCATGGAAATGACTTACCATTGCAGGGTTGAGCGGCAGGGACGGGTTCAGCACATCATCAACGACATCGGTCTCGGGCAAGTTGTGCGCGAAAAGTATGTTCATACTGTTGAGCAAATTATAGCGGGGCAAGCTGGGAAATATATTTGCGTAACTGATACGGGCATTACAATTATAAAATCAGAAGATAAAACAAAAATTATTACAATGTATGTAACAACTTTCCGGGAACTTCTCTCCCTTTACAATGGCGCTAAAAATATTCCTGCATATCTTCGTAAAAGAGTTGACAGAAACCAATCATTTTATATTGAAAACGGAAAAACCATTTGGAAATAAAATCCAAATGGATTTTCCCGAAACTTAGGTGTTAAACATCTAAATTATTATATTGACTTTTTTATTACATTATGTTACAATATAATTACAAAGAGGAAAGGAAGTGTAACTAATGGATATGATTCTCTTCATCATTGTTGGTATTGTTGTAACAATTGGAATGACTAATGCTTGCGTGCGTTAAGCACGCTTTTTAGTTTAGATGTTAAACATCTAAATCTACCTCTTGACCTTTTTCAAAATCCATGGTATACTATTTACGTAATCAAGGGAAGGAAAACCCACCAAACCAGAGAGGAAGAATGAAGATATGAAGAACGCTACCATCAAGACCATCTATGCTATCCTGACCGGCGCGAACACCAATGAAGCGGACAAGCTGGCCGCCATTCGCGAGCTGGAAGATGACTTCGCTAAGCAGGCTGAAAAGGCCGCGGCGAAAGTCGATGCCTATGAAACCATTCACGACCTCCTGATGGGCATCCTGAGCGACAAGCCTATGACGGTCGCGGAAATCTTCACTGCGGGCGAAAGCGATTGGCCCGAGGGCACCACGAAGAACAAAATTTCCTATGGCCTCACGCACTACTGGGCCGATGAAGTCGTCAAGATTGAAGGCAAGCCGAATCAGTATCGGCGCAAGTAATAAATCGCCCTTCGGGGCGATTTTATTTTATTTTAGAATTAGATGTTAAACATCTAATTTTAAGACTTGACATTTCGTTTCTAAAATGATATAATTTACTTGTAAAAAAGATAGGGAATGAACTTCCCGAAAGGAGATTGAGTATGTACGTTCTAACTACTATGTATGATGATGGATTCACCAAGGTAGAAACTTGTAATGACATTGCAACTGTTTTTTCTACTGCCGCAATTTACCTCCAAGATAAAGAATGTACGAGCGTTCTTTGTTTAGACCTTGAAACAAAAGAGTTTGTTATTGACTTCACGCGGCGCTAATGCCGCGTTTATTGTTTAGATGTTAAACATCTAATTATAAGTATTGACTTTTTAATTTTTTATGTTATAATATTCATGTAAGAAAGATGAAGGAAAACATCACAAACCAGAAAGGATTATAAAATGAGTAAGTTCTATCAGCATGATATTAGAGAGTTTATTTCTTTAATTCAAACAGAAAGCCAAGCTATTGAAGCTATGGAATATTTATATGATTTACTTCAAAATGACGCTCCCGAAGCGTCAGACTGTGTTACACTAATGGAAGAAATTCGCTTATATTTTCCTATTGTTAAATTACAATATGAATATTGTCCTAACAAATGGTATTACAAAGACAGAATAATAAAAATTCATTCTTCTCATATCCCCGCACCAGAACCTATTATTCCTATTGATGATAATACTATTCCCAAAATAAATTACGAAGATCATTTTTCTGGATTATATTTTATTGGACAAATTGGATATAATCCAATTCTAAATAAAAAAATTTATTTCGTAAAAGTTGGCCAATCAGAAGATATTGGAAAACGAGTAAAACAATATCTTTCTTACAATCCTTTAATTTATTATAATCATACTTGTTTGCCCATTCTTAATGACTATGCCCGAAAGTGTTGTGAAAGTATTTGTCATGATTACCTATCTAAATATACCATTAATTATGGACAAAATACTTATGAATGGTTTCAAGTGTCAGAAGAAAATTATTATGAATTATGCGACCAATTCTCTAATGTGAATACTTTTAAACTTATCGCTTTGGGGAAAATTTAATTCCCCTTATTATTTTAGATGTATAACATCTAAAATTCATTATTGACAATTCCATTTTCTTATGTTATAATTCCATTGTAAGAACGAAAGGGAAAGGAAAATCCCAAAAACCAGAAAGGAAACTAAAATGGAAAATAATAAGAACAATACTCGCGGCGGCATTGGATTCTGTGGACTTCTGACTATCGCTTTTGTCGTCCTTAAACTGTGTAATGTCATTACATGGTCATGGGTTTGGGTTTTGTCCCCGCTTTGGATTAGCTTTATCCTTATCGTTTTGATTCTTCTGGTTACTTTGTTGTGGGCAAGCCGTTAAGGCTTCCCATTACTTTTAGATGTTTAACATCTAAAACTTTCTCTTGACATATTATTATTATTATGTTATTATATATATGAAATTGAAGGGAGGGTTATGAATGTATCAAATCAACTACTACAACGACAAACCCGTAATTTTTGACTATTGTTTCCGTTCCCTTTGGGCCGCAGTATTCAAGGCCCGCGCAATTACAGAAAGCTACGGTTTCCCTACTGATGTGCTGGACATATCAACCGGAGCGATCATGGTAGAATTCGAGCCGGAAAGCCTTAAAGCCGTATACATTGATTGTGATGTTCCGAAAGACATTCAAGCGCTTGCGCTCACGCCCCTTTGGTAAGGGGTTTTTATTTAGATGTTAAACATCTAAATTCTTCCCTTGACTTCTATACCATTCTATGATATACTATACCCATCAAAAGAAAGGACGGAACGAACGATGAAAACGATTTGGTTTGACATGGATGGTACTTTGGGCAACCTGTACGCGGTTGATGGTTGGCTTTCTATGCTTCGCGCTTATGATCCTACGCCCTACGCAGAAGCTGAGGTCATGCTGAATATGAGCCTGCTCGCTCGCTATCTAAACCGCTTGCAGGAAGCTGGGTATCAAATTGGAATTATCAGCTGGCTTTCTAAGTGCCCCTCCCCTGAATATGACGAAGCTGTAACCGCCGCGAAGCTGGTATGGCTGAAAAAGCATCTGCGGTCGGTAAGCTGGGACGCCATCCGCATTGTGGCCTATGGCACGCCCAAATCCTCCTTTATGGAAAATGAAGATGACATTCTGTTTGACGATGAAGCGCTGAACCGTGAAGAATGGAAGGGTGAAGCGTATGAACCTAACCGGATTTTGGAGGTTCTGAAAGAACTTTTGAAGGGTGAGTAATCACCCTTTATTGTTTAGATGTTAAACATCTAAAATTAAAACTTGCATTTCATTTTATTTTATGTTATAATAATTCCGTAAAAAGATGAAGGAAAACATCAAAAACCAGAAAGGCAAATAAAATGTATAAAACTACTTGGCTTATAATATATGAAGAAGAAGGAATAAGTCATAAAGTTGAATTTATTCAATATCATTTTGGAAAAATCCCAAGATTTCCTTCATGGTATATGGAAGAAAATAAATTATATACAATTGAAATGATATGGAATTTTAAGTTAATTATTAAGCCATCTATTTTTATGAAATGTCTTTTTCATCAATATATTATTTCATAATATATATTTATGAAAGGAAGGGATAATATGAAGATTGAAAAAAATGATATAGCAGATCGTTCCTCTTTAACATTTACTTTATTGCAACAGATTAGTAAAGAAGCGGATAGTTTCCGAGAAAAAGCAATTCGATTGGACAGATTAAATTGTGCGCTTGTCCATTATATTCATTCAGATAAAATTACAGACACAAAACAAATTGACGCGGCAATATCTTGGGAAAAACATACTAATTTATCCATTGAAGAAATTATAAATATTGTCCTTGAAGATGACCCGTAAGGGTCAAATTACTTAGATGTTAAACATCTAAAATTAACTATTGACCTTTCTTTTATGATATGATATTATATATATGAAAGGAAGGGATTGAAATGAAGAAATTTATTACCACTGTTCGTTCTAATACTTGGCGCAAATGGATAATTTGGATTGGAGATTTTTGTCAAATCTATCGTGATCCAAATGTTCGTCTTGGCTTTGGATACTATGATTCATATAAAGAAGATGGTATTTTGGAAGATGATGTTTTTATAAAAAGTTTTTGCCTTAACCATATTATGATTTGCTGGTGCGGTGGAGACAAATATAGAAAAAAGTACAATATTTCACGCGTTAATTGGGATGAATAATCCCAATTAAAATAGATGTTAAACATCTAAATTCAATCTTGACATTTCATTATCTCCATGATATACTATATCCATAGGTGAAGGAAAACACCACAAACCAGAAAGGCACCCGTATGGCTTATATAGTATTCGACACTGAAACGACTTCCCTTGACAAGCCCTTCTGTTATGATGTAGGGTATTCTATTTTCCAGGAGATTCTCGACCTTCCAATAGAGCGCCGTCATTTCATCGTAGAGCAGGTATGGCATAATTTGCCGCTGTTTGAAAGTGCATACTATAAAGAAAAGCGCCCTTTATATATTGGCCTGATGCGGTCTAAAAAGGCCATTATGAATAAATGGGGCTATATCATGCAAACAATGCGCCGTGATATTATCAAATATGAAGTGACCGATGCTTACGCCTATAACAGTGATTTTGACGACAAAGTTTTCACTTTTAATTGTGACTGGTTCAAATGTAATAATCCTTTGGAAGATATTCCCGTTCATGATATTTGGGGCTATGCTTCCGAATTTATCACCAACACAAAAGAATATAAAGACTTTTGTGAAGAACACCAATATTTTACAGATACTGGAAACTATAAAGCAAGCGCTGAAATTGTATACAGATACCTTACGAAAAATAACGACTTTGAAGAAGCGCATATGGGCGCGTATGATGTAGATATTGAAAGCGCAATTTTGCAACATTGTTTTAATCAAGATAGGGTAGAACCCGGAAAAGATTACAAAGTTGTAAAAGTCTTACAGCGTCCGCGCCTTACGCCTTACACTATAAAAGTCAATGGTGAAATTATTCATCAAGGCGAATATGCAAAAAAATATGTGCGTGACGGCTTATATAGTTTTACAGAAAAAGAAATGGGAGAATAATCTCCCATTTCTTTCCATTTTTTATTTTAGATGTTAAACATCTAAATCCAATGCTTGACCTTTTCTTAAGGTTGTGCTATACTATAATCGTTCCAAGGGAGAGGATGCCGTGTGACGCGGCATAAGGAGGTAAGTCGGAAAACTCTGTGGGAAGATTCAATCTTGACCTATACAGACCGCAATCCTCTCCCTTGTAACAAAAACTTAACAAAAAAAATACTTGACATTAAGCACAAACTGTGCTATAATGAATACATGAAAAGGACAAGGAAAAGTCCTAAAAACCAGAAGGGAAAAAGATATGAAGAAAAACACCATGATCGCTATCGCCAACTACATCAAGAACGTTCCCGAACTCGCCGCCGAATATGCCGAGGTTCAGGCCGAACTGAACAAGAACGCCGAAAAGGCCCAGGCCAACCGCGAAATGTACGCCGCCGCGCATGACGTAGTCATCGGCGCGCTGACCGACAAGCCTGTAACTCTTGCGGAACTGTGGGAAACCGTGAAGGGCACTGTTCCCGAGGGCATGACCAAAGGCAAGGTGCAGTATGCTCTGCGCGAACTGTGGGCCGCCGAGATCGTTAAGATTGAGGGTAAGGTCAACGAATACAAGAGGGCGTAAGCCCTCTTTTCTTTTTGATTTTATTTAGATGTTAAACATCTAATTTATTCTATTGACATTTTATTCTTAAAATGCTATAATTCATTTGTAAATAAGAGAAGGAAAACTCTAAAAACCAGAGAGGAAAAAATATGCGTAAATTTATTGTCATTGAATGTGCGCCCCTTGGCGATCAATACGAATGTGATGCAGATAGAGCAATTAAAAATAAAATCTTTACCGAAGAAGAAATAAAGTCTTTAACTGTTCCTGTTGGCTATACCAGCGGCTTTGCTTGTGGAGATTTAGACTTTTTAGATTGCAAGACCCTAACACAAGCAAAAGCATGGTTTAATAAAAATTATTCTAAAATTTGTAAATATGCACATAAAAAAAGAACGTTTGAAGATTTTATCTATCCGGTATATAAAGAATCTATTGAAGTTTATGAAATTCTTGATAATGGGAATATTATTCCCTGTAAAGAATATACTACCTATACCCCTAAGGGGTATATATTTAGATGTTAAACATCTAATTTCATTCTCACATAATTATACAAAATTCTGTATAAAAATTTTTTCAAATTATCCCGAAAAAATACTTGACAATTTTTCAAAATTATGATATACTCTATATGAAAAGTGAAGGAAAACACTAAACCAGAAAGAAGGATGAAAAATGGGTAAAGAAGCAAGCCGTAACGCACAGAAAAACGAACTTTTGTCCACCGTTCAGACCGTTTTGTCCACTCAGCTAAACTCTGATGTTTTGCGCGTAGGCCCCAGCGAGATTGCTATTCCAGGGGTAGACGCAGATGGGAATGAATTTTTCTATTTGGTAAAGATTTCCATTCCTCGCGGTACTCGCAATGGTGAGGGCGGTTATAATGAATATGACGCTTACGCCGCCGCCGATGACTACAAGTTTGATCTTGAAGAAAAAGCGGCAAAGAAAGCGGCAAGCGAAGCCAAGAAAGCCGCCGCCGAAAAAGAAAAGGAACGCAAGCGCGAAGCAAAGAAAGTCGTAAAAGAATTGAATGAAAAAGGATTGAAAGGAATGATTGAGAGCGCGGAGTAGCCGCGCCCTTTTTTATTTAGATGTTTAACATCTAAAACATAAAATGACCCTTACGGGTCACAGGCATAGTCAATAATGACAGGCTTATCATTTTCCCAGCCATAATTATTACAGTGTAAATCATCTGTCATGCTAAAAATATAATCCCATTCATCATTAGTAAGCGCTCTTATCAAACTCCTATGACACCCAATGTTCTTAATACGAGGCATAACATAGAAAGTGATATTATGAGAAATTACCGGGGTGATTTTGGCAAACAGATAAGCATAGCCATCTTCTTCTGCTTGCGCGTACTTAATCACTTCATTGGGGCAATTTCCTGCCCAACATTCCTTATCATAATCATATTTAATCACATAGTCAGAGCGAATAATAGCCCAACGGGAAACACCATTCCGAACATTCACCCGCATGTGATTTTTTTCGCAATAGTCAAATAGCGCATCAGCCAAATCATAGGGGTCATCCAGAAACTTTTCAATCACCGGGAAAATTTCATTCAGAAACTTTTGAGCACGTACAGTGTAATCAGTTTTCATTTTCATAACCCCTTTCTTTATTACGGTTACATTATAACACAAAATATTTGAAAATACAACCCCTTCTTTTAGATGTTAAACATCTAAAATCAATAGTTGACTTTTTCTTAAATCCATGATATACTTATACCGTAATCAAGAGAAGGAAAACTCTTAAAAACCAGAAAGGAAGTATGAGATATGTCTATGAACGCCACCGAAATGAAGAACGCCGCTCGCAATGCTACCATTTCCGCCATGAGTGATGCTCTGGAAGAACAGTCCGCTGTTCAGTTTGCGGATGCCTCTTGGGCTATTCTTCAGACCATTGACGGCCAGGAAATCTGGACGGAAGTAACCATCAAGACCAAGGCTTACAAGCCCACCAAGACCGCCGAAGCTTTCGATCCCTATGAGGCCGCCGAAGCATGGAAGGAAGAAAAGCGCATCAAGGCCGAAGAAAAGGCCGCGAAGGACGCAGAAAAGGCTAAGAAAGTAGCCAAGGCAAGGGAAAAGAAAGAGGAGGAGGAGTAATCCTCCCCTTTTTTATTTAGATGTTTAACATCTAAACTCAACTGTTGACTTCTTTCTAAAGTTGTGGTAATATATAATTGTTCCAAGGGGGAAAGAAACACGGTGGAACATTGAGGCGGGGTTGCGTAATTGGGACCGTTAGACCTTCCGAAAAAACTTTCAAAAAAAGTTTGAAAAACCCCTTGACAAAAAGCAAATCCTGTGCTATAATAAGGATGTAAGAAAAAGAGAAGGACACTCTAAAAAACCAGAAAGGGAACTGATATGACTAAGGAAATCATGAACACCATTTACAACACTCTAAACACCGTTGAATTTGAGAACAAGCCCGCCGTGATGGAAGCCCTTGAAAAAGAACTTCACCGCAACGACCGTGTAAAGGCCGCGAAAGAAGCGGCTTACGCCGAAGCTAAGCCCGTGGTTCTGGAAACCATTCGTGTGGCAGGTGCCCCTGTGACTGTTGCAGAAATCTTCGATTCCTGCGAAAAGGAACTTCCCGAAGGATTTACCAGGAACATGGTCAGCTATGGCCTGAACCACTACTGGACTGAGGAAGTAGAAAAGATTGAAGGTAAGGTAAACTCTTACCGGATTAAGAAAGGGGCGTAAGCCCCTTTCTTTTTTATTTTACTTTTAGATGTTAAACATCTAATTCTCTCTATTGACTTCACTTCAAAATCATGTTATACTATGTATGTCAAATGAAGGGAAGGAAAACCCGAAAAACCAGAAAGGCAATCGCTATGATTAAAAATGACTACAAAGCCCGTGCTTTTAATTTTCTCAAGGTTCTGTATCCTTATATTGAAGAATATTTAGACGAGCCTTATAAGTGCGTTCGGGCGGTAGAAACATTCAATGTAGAAAAGCACCGCAAGGTTAGCGTTTCTTGGGGTTCTGTCCGCGTTGCCTTCATCACTTCCGATTATGTCATTAAATATGACTATGACAAGCATAGCGCTCGAATTTATGGCGGTTGCGAAGATGAAGAAGAATTTTACAACTTTGCTAAAAAAGAAGGATTTGAAAGCCTTTTCGCGGAAATTTCCTCTTTTGAATATATGGGCCATACTTTCTACATTATGCCCCGCATAAATATGCGTGCAAGTCAAGAGGGAGAGCGGGCCGAATATTATCTTGACGGCGATGAACGGGACTTTGTAGACGAATATCTGTATGACCTTCATGAGGAAAATTTTGGTTGGAAAAATAACCATGTTGTCATTTTTGATTATGCTTATAATGTATTCATGGAACAGAAAAATAGTTAAGGGCGGCTTATCGCCCTCTTATATTTTAGATGTTTAACATCTAAATAACTTTACCGATTTCATAAAAAACTTTCAAAAAAAGTGTTGACTTTCCCGCTATTGTGTGGTATACTCTATACATGAAGTGAAGGAAAACACTTAAAACCAGAAAGGAACTTAAACGCTTATGAACAAAACTCTCCGCTTTATGGTCACCGACACCGAGACCGCCACCCTGCCCTTCGCTAATGAAATTGCACAGGGAGATGCTGAAAAGAAAAAGAAGATCGCCATCGCCCGTCCTCTTGTATATGACATCGGCTGGACTATTACCAATCGCAATGGTGAAATTCTGGATAGCAAGCAATTTCTGGTAGCTGAGACCTTTGCCGTTCCCGCCGTGTTTAACACCGCGTATTATGCTGAAAAGCGCCCGCGTTATCTGGAGATGCTTAAGCGCGGCGAAACCGTCATTAAAACTTGGGATGAAATCATGGAAATCTATCTTGCAGACCTGCGGACGGTTGATGCGGTGGGCGCTTTCAATTCCATGTTTGACTTCAAGAAAGCAATTCCTTTCACCGAATTGTATATCAGGAAATTGTATAGCCCGGACTATCAGCAGTGGGAACAGGTTCAGCGCCAACTGTGCGGACGAATTGCAAATGAAAAGTACCATAAAGACCCCGAAAAAGAATTTGATGCCGATTGTTTCAAATTCCGCGGTGAATCTTTTCCCCTGTTTGACCTTTGGGGACTTGCTACTTCTCATCTTTTAAACACCGTTTCTTATAAAACCGAATGCCTGAATCATGGCTTGCTAACGGCCTCTGGGACTTTCTTCAAGACAAGCGCCGAATCTTCTTATCAATATCTTTGTAACAAATATGACTTTGTAGAAAGTCACACCGCCTTAGATGATGCAATGATTGAAACTTTCATTCTTTCCAAAATTGCCCAGCGCCATGCCATCACTATTGGAATTTCTTTCTTCCCTTTCCGTGAATTGGGTGAAACGATTGATTTTGCTATGCGGCGTAAGTCTCCTAAACTGAACGAATGTATAGCCGTATATGATGCAATCGCCGCCTATATTGACGCAAAACAAGCCGCCCAGCAAGAAAGCAACTATCTAACCGGATTGATTAACAAGTTGCATCGCCTTGCACAATATGCGGAAATTGAGTGCCCCTATTAAGGGGCCTTTCCTTTTATTGGAAGTTAGACATGACTAACTAAAGAGGAAATTAGATGTTTAACATCTAATTTTAAGTTTGACAAATTTCAAATAGTATGATATAATATATATGTAAGAAAGAAGAAGGCCACTTCTAAAAACCAGAAAGGAATTATTATGGAAAAGACTATTAGTTGGGAAACCGCGGGACATATGATGAACATTGCCGCTTTCATTTTCTGTCAGTTGTGTAATGAAGAGCGTCCTGTTGAAGAAGTTCAAGGATTTGCGCGTAACATGTTCCTCAGCTATTGTGATACAGAAAATATTACTGACGTAGAAGAACCGCAGGGTGATTAAATCGCCCTCATGAATTAGATGTTAAACATCTAAAACAACTTCTTGACTTCTTCCTTCACTTATGCTATACTATATCCATCAAGTGAAGGAACAACACTTAAAAACCAGAAAGGTGGCTTGATTATGGCTAAGATTTCTAAGACTGTTGTGGATGCTGACCTGCGCAATCGTGTTTTCTCTGAAATTTTCGAGCTTGAAACCGAAGCGGGAACCATTGATGCTTTTACGACTGATAATGACACTGAATACCGCAAGATCAATGATCGTCAATGGGGCGTTATTCTGACCGATAAAAACGGTGTTGAGCGCTATTGCCGTGTTGGCGTCATCGTTGCGGAAGAACGGGAGGACATGACCGCCCGCGAACTGATGCAGTCTGAAATTGACGCTTATAACGAAAAGCAGGCAAGCAAGGCCGAGAAGGCGAAAGCCAAAGAAGCGAAAATTGCCCGTGATAAGAAAGCGCGGGAAGAAAAGGCTAAGAAGGAGGAAGAAGGGGAGTAATCCCCTTTCTTTTATTAGATGTTAAACATCTAAAACTATTTATTGACATATATTAAGATTCATGATATACTATTATCACAAAAGACAAGGAACAAGTCTTAAAAACCAGAAAGGATATAATATGAAAGATATTCATTTCTGCATTACTTTGGACGTTGGCATGGATGAGGAAGAAATTCGTGAATGTGGCGAAATTCTGGAAGAAACCTTCCGTGACTATCTTGTAAATCATATTCAGAACGGAGAACATATTTATAGCACTGCTGGGAAAACATTGTTTCGACATGTAGTTAAAGAAATAACCGAATCTGATGACTATGATTGGCATGAAAATTGGGGAGAAATGGAGAATTAAAATGACTGTTATTGTAATAAATGAAGAAAACCATGGTTTCCTTGGCGTCGCAAAAGATTATAAATCCGCAATTAAATGGCTTGTAAAATCAGATTGGATGACACAATGTTCAGAAATATATGACTATGATAATCAAGAATTTTGCTGGTTTAAGGATTGGTTTGGCGATGGATGGCTTGAAAAAATTCTTGAAATGACACTTGATCAATTTAATGAATTAGGAACAAGTTTTCAGCTCAGGGAAGAAGAAATATGGGAGGGCTAACCTCCCATTTCTATTTTAGATGTTTAACATCTAAAATTTAATATTGACTTATAATAAAATTTATGCTATACTCTATCTGTAAGAAGTCAAGGAAAGACTTAAAAACCAGAAAGGATTTAGATATGAAAATTAAGCAAATTTGGGAAAGTGATTGTCCCTTCAATCCTTGCGGGCAGGGCGGTATTCTGTTTGATAACAATACTGGATTAATTGACTATCATCCGCAAGATTGTTGTGAAAGTGTATATGCAGATTTTTCTAATCTTGATTCTGATATTTTAGGACATAATTTTAAGTATATTACTCTTGAAGAAGTAAATGAAGGTTTTCGGTTCGGCGATATACATAAATATTTTGTGCCTTGCTATAACGAGCAAAATGGATATTATAGCGACTATCTTGAAATTCAATATGGCGGGGTCGTACAAATTTTTAATGGGCGTAAAAATGGAATCCCGCAATATCGTTACACTCTTATTCCGATTAAAAAAATTGAAGGTTGTGATTATGTAAGTAATATTGATTAAGCGCGCAAGCGCTTAATTTATTTAGATGTATAACATCTAATTTCTGTTCTTGACTCCATTCCAATTATATAGTATAATGCTATTGTCAGGAGGGAAAAGAAATGGGTAAGAAGAAATCTAAAAACAAGCCCCGTTCCAATTATGAAATCTACCGCACGATGCGCAAAGATTGGGGTGAAATCAATCCAGTGACCAAAGTTATTCCCGACAAGAGAAACAAGAAACCAAAGCATAAGAAAGGATGGGAGGAAGAATAATGGATGGACAATGCTATGGAAAAGAAGGAAACCTTGAAGAACAGATAAAATATTCTAATTATGGCTATAAAGAACCAGACTATTCAAGTCCTCTATACACCATTCAATTACTTGAAAAAAGTATCACCGCCGCTTCAAACCTTTTAGAAAAATTGAAAGAACAATTGGGAAAGGATGAAAAATAAATGCCGCCGAAATGTCCTTATTGTAATGAAGAACTTTTTTTCAAAATAATAACCGAAAGACCCGAGTTTGGTGAAACCAGTTGCCGCGTAACTTGGTATGGTACCTGTCATAAATGTTACAAGCATTATACTTGGAATGAAATATATGAATTGAAATTAAAGTCTATTGAAAATCTCAAGGAAGAAAAGAGTTAGAGTAATCTAACTCTTTTGTATTTAGATGTTAAACATCTAACTGTTATTCCTTACAAAGTAAGGAAATAAATATTCATAACAATTAAAGACAATCGAATTATAATATTGTTAATATGGCAACCTTTTCGCAAGTCATAAATCAAACCGCCAACCGCTACAGGCAATCCAATATAAGCCCCGGCGTTCCAGAATATAATCGCAATGGTATTTAAGAAAGTCATAAGCGCGGCTAAGTCCATATGTTCATATTTATATTTATAACCATTTTCAAATTTAATCACAGGCCGTAAACTCCCTTTCACTTCTACAAAAATCTGTATATCCATTGATATAAAACTTTTTATATACGCGGATAGTATAGTTCACCCATTCACGAGATTCAAAAGCAACGTCCACTTCTTCAAGTGGATCAATATTGATACCAATAATATAACCTTCCAGCGTTTTAAACTTTACCTTTTGCCCAATGTGGTACTTCATACTTCATCCCTCACTTTCAATAGCATTATAGCATAAGAATAAGAAAAAAGCAATAGCAAATTTTAGATGTTAAACATCTAATTTATATTATTGACTTATAATAAAATCTATGCTATAATCTATACATAAAAAGAAAGGAGATTGAAGGAGAATGAATATTTATGTACTCTCTTTCTACTATGACGCTATTGGTGGTTATATTACTCTTGGGACTTTTTCGTCTGAAGAAAAAGCCTGTACTGCAATGGAAGCAACATTTAGTGAAGATGAGTCTCTTTCTGAAATTGAAGCATGGCGCAAAGGAGATACATATTTTCACACTAATAAATGCACATTTCATATTGAAGCTTTTGTTCTCGATAACTAAGTTAGCGCAAGCTAACTTTTATTTTTTAGATGTTTAACATCTAAATTTTATTCTTGACTTAAACTTAATTATATAGTATAATGCTATTGTCAAAAGAAAAAGAAAGGAAGAAGTAAAGATGAAAATTCTTCGGCATGGTAAAAAACAAAATAATCTTGTTGAAATTTGTACAATTAAATGCGCATGTGGGTGCGTCTTTGAATTTACCGCAGATGACCCGCAAATTCATTGGAAAAAAGATACACTTAATCATGTTTATCACTATATTAAGTGTCCAGATTGTAATGCTTATTTTACTTTAAGGCCTTCATTTATAAGAGGTTTCTAACCTCTTATAATTTAGATGTTTAACATCTAAATATCAAAATCCGCATTATTGCGGATTTAGCGGACAAGTCGTTATTCCTCTATCTTTTAACCATTGAATAGCTTTCATCCCATCTGGATATTCTAAAATTTTTTTAATAGAAGGAGTTTCTTTTGTATATTTAATTGTATAAACAATAGTATCTTCTTTATTTAGATTACGGCTTATTCCATTAAAACCAATGCCCCAAGCGCGCAATACATATTGATTGCGATGAAAAAGACGTGCTTCCCAAGTTGCAAGTCCGCGCAACTTTTCCGGCAGGTGTTCAGTGTCTTTGATACTCTGTAATAAGTCCGCGCCACTATATAATTCAGTATCAAATTCGGGTTCTTCATCCTTCATGGTATAACTATACTGTTCACCAATCTTTTCTCCATTAAAATACAATTCTTCTTTTATGCTATAATAATTCATCATTTCTAAATCCCTCCTTGCTTTTTACAATAAGAGTATAATACATAAAGAAATAAAAGTCAATATAAGTTTTTAGATGTTGAACATCTAATATATAAAGGCGGTTAAACCGCCATGCGATGGAATTTTCCGCAGTAGGGACAGAAAACTTTTACATAATCATCATAATCATCAGTTGGAAAAAGTTGACAGAAATCAGTATCAACCATAAACCAATGACCGCAATGGGGGCATTGTTCTTCATCAAGGTTATATACAATTTCTTCATGAGTTTTTGCGAAGTATTTAGATTGAATCATTTTCTATCCCTTCCTTTCAATAACATTATATCACATTATATTAAAAAGTCAAGTTCAGATTTTAGATGTTGAACATCTAAATTCTATTTTTGTCAAATAATTACTTATCTAACTTTTGCACTTCTTCCAAATTTATACACCACTTCCAGAATTTACCATATATATGTCAAATTTTACCACAAGCTGGAAATTTCTGGAAAAGCTGGAAGAAGCTGGGAGCTGGACGAGCTGGAAATTTTTGAAGCGACAACGAGCTGGAAACCGTATGGCGCGCTGGAAAAATTTGTAAAATTTTACATAAGCTGGAAATTTATATAAGTCAAATATATGTATAAGCTGGAAGCTTGACAAGCTGGGACTTTTAGCCGCAAGGCAAGTTGAAAATTTTAAAATAATTAAATTTATTTTTATAAATAAATTTTTATTTTTATTTATTTTAAAAAAAATAAAATATTTGAAAAAATTTTAAATTTATGTTATAATAAAAGGGGAAATATAAATATAAATATTTATATTATAATTTATTTAATAAGTCAAATAAGCTGGAAAGCTGGAAAATATTTGACTTTATATTGAAATTATATTATAATAAAAAGAGAAATATAAATATAAATATTTACCATAAATTATATTAAAAGTCAAAAGCTGGAAGCGCATAAAAAATAAGCTGGAAGATTACTCTTCCAGCTTCTTAATTCCCACAATACGATATTGCTTTATATGATTGCGTCCATACCTACGATCTTCAAAAATAATTGAATCTTCCCATTCTTTTATTACTGCATTCCAACTAGGAAGCATCTTTTCAAATGCTTTATCATATATAGGATATACGTCTAATAATTCTTTTAATTCTTCTTTATTATGCCAAGTATAATAACATGAAGAAAAATGTCCTTCTTCGCGCACAAACTCAATTAAACGCTTTGCAGAGCTAAGAAGATATTTACGTTGTGGTGCGTAGCGTGCGCGAATAAACTGACCTATATCTGCATATTGCTGAGAATCACAAAGCCAATCTTGAAAACGCGTGTCATATATATTCATTCCACGTCCTGCTACTTGATTTGTAATTACACAATTATAAGGAGCTGGAACTAAACCAGTATCATTAACTATTTTGCTATCTATCTTTTGTTGTTCAGTTACATAGCTACGCCAATTCGGATTATCAAAAGACCACATCATTAGAACATTAAATCCACTGCCTTTAAACACTTCTGCAAGTCGCATAATATCAGATATACGTGGAGTAAATACCCAAGGACACATATCTTGCTGGGGAGTGATTAATCCTTCTTTAACTGCCGCAGAAATGCTTTCAATATATATAGTTTCTTTAGCATCATAAATTTCTGCAAGCCGCCCATTAATAATATAATTAACATAATCTCCAAATAATGGAGCAGCAGTTTCAGGTGTTGCAGAAATCGCAAGTAAACGAATCCGCGCTGGCTCTAAAATAAAAGTTTGAATCTAATAAATAAAAGCAGCAATAGAAGTATGCTTGCCCTCTTGTAATAAAGCTGCTAAACGTTCTTCTTGTAAATCAGGAAATTCCTTTTTAGCTTTTTTTATTTCAGCTATATAATATTGCTGAACGTCATCAAATTCATCCCAAACAATTAAATCAATATCATCCAACCAATCAATGTTTCGCCGCAAAAGAGCTGCAAAAGTTTGATAACACATAATATGAATTTTATTTACATCTTCTTCAGAAGTCCATTGTCCTTTTAGTCGATGATTAAACCATCCATCTACTGCCTCATCTGTAAAAGCAACTGTAATATCAGGATAACGAACATGAATGTGATCGCGCAAATTCTTTGTATGTACTAAATAAATAATATGCTTCTTGTCGCGCGCGAAACTTAATATGCGATTGTCAAATGTAAAAGTCGTCTTTCCAATTCCACGAGGCGCGGCTAGAATATTAAACTTTCCAGGCTAAATATTGTCTAAATTTTCTTGTGTAATAATCTCTGCTAAGAACTTACGTGAAGGTACTTCCATATTTACTGCCAAAGAAGTATTTTTTAAAGTAGCCAAATTAAACTCTTCCATCTTTTTCCCTCCAATTAAAGTATAACATAATTTATACCTTTTGTCAATAATTAGGTAGAGAGATAAGAGAAAAAATACCACATTTTCTTTTAAAAATAAAATAATGTGGTATCTAAAATGTGGTATTTTTTTGATAGTTCCCACACAAAAATCAACACAAAAATTATAGTATTTCTTTTGTCAAAGTATAGAAAAAAATACCACATAAAAATTACCACTTTTTCGCACGAAAATAATTTAAATGTGATATAAAATTAGGTGGTATTTTTTTGGTAGACCCCACACCCCCCTTATAAATACCTAAAAAAATACCACCAAAAATTACTATATATTATATATATAATATAAGTAATATTACGAGTAATGCGCGAAGCGCATTACGAGTAATATTACGCCCGAGAGTTCCGCGAAGCGGAACTCGCTCCTTAACGTAAACGTATACATTACCTGACTTTACCATAAATGTAAAATTTTGGAAAAATTATTTTAAAATTTTTTGAATTTCTATTTTTAAATACTTGACAAAAGTCAAATTTTAGCGC
>Ga0326512_10001155_pt1 | contig 21160 bp, 31 predicted proteins | sample 1_2617_0518_D_FD_203652 | JGI IMG/M metagenome (GOLD analysis project Ga0326512, IMG submission 203652) | Bovine rumen microbial communities from UC Davis, California, United States - 1_2617_0518 | ecosystem: Host-associated > Mammals > Digestive system > Stomach > Rumen | place: USA... | reverse complement strand
GCCGCCCCTCGTGACCGGGATATACCCGGGCGTCCTGATCCTCGTGCCACTGAGCGCCGTCGCGTCCGCGCCGTTCGAGGACTGGATCGCGCCCTGCTCCCATGTCAGCGCCGGCGATTCCATACCGGTCCACGAGATCCTCATATTCACGCCGTCCTGCGCCGCCTGAGCCGAGAAATCCCCGGCGGGCTCCACATTCCGGACCGTCACATATTCCGTCTCCGTCCAGTCGGACCAGGTCCCCGCGGAGGAGGCCGTCCGGACCGTCACCGGATACGCGCCGTCGCGGAAGATCCGCGGAACGATGAACGACGTCTCCGTGCCGGATCTCGTGCCGGAATCGTAGTCCCCGAAGCGCACCTGATAGGCCGCCTGGGACACGCTCGTCCACTCCACCTCCGGGATCGGCCTCCCGTCGCAGGTCACGCCGGACGCGGAGGGATTCTCCCGGACGGTATACACGAACTCCTGCCCCGTCACCCAGAAATCGTCCGTGTCCGCGTAATAATTCGCCGAAGCTGCCGGAGCCGCGGAGATGGAGATGGTCCACCGCCCCGCGCTCAGCGTCCCCGCCGGGATCGTGAAGGTCCCTCTCCCGCCGTCCGGAACGCTGACGGATTTTTTCCGCGCGATCAGCACGTTCTTCCCCGTGTCCTGATTCACGGCCAGCACCCCGAGCCATGCCTGCGCGTATCCGCCGTAATCGTGGCGGTAGGTGTAGCCGATCTCCGTGTCCTCCGACGCCACGATGGAGGCGTAGTTTCCGGGCACCAGATCCGTCACCCGCCCCCGCGACGCCGGATTGATCGGGGTGTAAACCAGCGCGGTCCCGAGATCCCCGCCGAGGATCGTCGTATAGGATGTGTGGTCCCCGAACTCCGTCGCCGGGAACACCCGCACGCCGTATTTCGCCGCGTTTTTCACCTGCGCCGCGTTCAGATTCACCGTGGCGTAATAGCTCCCCGCCGCGAGGGTCCCGAGGATCCCGGAGTTCAGCCCGATCTCTCCGTATCGCGTCTGCGCGTTTCCGGACAGCGGACCGGTCAGCACGCCGATGGCGAGAGCGCCGTCGATCACATGGGCCAGCGTCAGCGACAGCATTCCGACGCTCTGATCGGCCGCTGCGGGCTCCGTCGACATATCGCCGACGTCGAACAGCACCGCCGTCCGGTAGGATGTGTTGATATAACTGCTGCGATCCCATCCGGCCCGGCCGTTGTAGATGCCGTATTTGGTCTCAACGTTCGATGTATATCGTCCCGCTCCCGGCGTCGACGCCACATGAAATGTCGTCACGTCCTCACCCCCTCCTCATCCCGACCCGCGCGCCCTGGGCGATCCGCACGATGTCGCTGAATTCCTCCACGCTCGCCGCGTCGATGGTAATATTATAAACGTTCGACTCGTTCACCGTGGACCCGCCGCCGAACCCCGCGGGCAGAACCCCGTTCGGGAAGACTTTGGATCCCCGCGGCAGCTCCACGATCTCCGGCCCTCTCTCGCCCACCAGCGAGTATCCGCCGGGGGCGTACATGGTCCCGGAGGCGTGTCCGTAAGCATTCTTTTTCATCGCGTCTTTTATGACGTCGTGAAGACTGCTTCCCTGCGACGCATCCCATGGTTTGTAATCTGCCCCCATGGTGATTTTGGCAAAAAACTCGTCAAGCTTTTCTCCGGCCTGTCCCAGATAGGAAAGCAGATCCAGGAAAACATTGTCCTGTGCCGCGCGCATTGCGGCGTATTCCTTGTTTATGCTTTCCTGTTTTGCTTTGTATCTGTCGTATGCTTTTCCGGATTTGTCAAGTGCGGCTATCTCTTCTTCGCTTCTGACAATATTCTGATCTCTGGCTTCCTGCATCAGACGGCGTACGTTTTCGATTCCTGCCTCGAGTATGCCGTTCATGGCGATTGATGTTTCTCTGCCGAAGGTTTCCTCCATGGCGGCTGTCCGCGTGAGCGAGTCCGGATACTCTTTTTCAAAATATTCGAGCACGTCCAGCAGAACGTCCAGTGTATCCCGGGCATTCCCTTCCGTGTCCGTCAGCGCGACCCCGAACTGATCCCAGGTCACAATGCCGGATTTTACTGCTTCCCTGGCTTCATCCTGTTTTTGGACGATAGCCGCAACGGCGTCTTCCTGTTCATAATACTCAGCTTTCAGTTCTTCCAGCTTTTCCAGTTCTTTCTCGTATGTTTCAAGTGCGCTTTTCTTTTGGTCATCAGCTTTCTCCATGGCTTCCTGCCATGGCTTCAGGGCCTCTTTGATTTTTTCGCCGTCGCTGGACACGGCGCGCATTTGTTTGCTTACCTCTTCCCACCGGCTCAGAGCTTGTGTATACGCTTCTCTTGTCGTTTCATAATAGTCCTTCGCCGCATCCGTTGCTTCCTCCTGAGCGTCCCGCTTCTCAGAAAGAGCAGATAATGCCTCGTCTGCGGCATCCCTCTCTGCCTGCAGCTCTTCTACCAGCCCTCTGTTTGCCAGCAGCGCCTTCCCGGCTTCCGGAGCGATTTTCGCGAGCGCGGTGGTGAAGTTTGAAATATCCGTTCCAAGCTCCAAAGCGACATGATCCAGTTCCTGAAGGTGATCCGTGCTGGTGCCCAGTTCTGCCGACGTTGTGGAAATATCGTTGGCCCATTCGACGCTCTCCTTCCAGATCTCCTCCATTTTCTTGCCCACCTCGACGAGAGCCGACACAATGCCGCCCACAGCAAGCGCGCCTCCGCCGAAACTCCCGATCATCTTCTCGACCCCGGCCGGAATCTTGATCCCGGTCATCTCCTCGACCTTTTTCAGCCCGTCCAGCAGAGACATCGGAGCCTCCCCGCCGTTCGCGATGGCCTGATTATTGTCCCGTATGGCCTCCTCGTTCGCCCGTAACTCCCGCTCCATCTGGTCCAGCTGCCCCGAGGCCTCCGCGATCCTCTTCCGGTACGCCTCCGCCTCCTTCGACCCCTCGCCGTACCGCTTGATCGTGGCCTCCTGCGCCTTCGTGAGGTTGTCCACCATCTCCCGCTGCTTCGTGATGGAGTCGGACAGCTTCCCGTTCTGCGCCGTCAGATTCTCGTTCTGCCTCCGGAGGTTCTCCGACTTCTTCTGCAGATCCTCGGAGGATTTTCCGAGATTCCCGTATTCCTTCTGCAGAGCCTCCATGCCGCCGCCCATGGCCTTCAGCTCCGCCTCGTTGGCCGAGAGCTGGGCCTCGAGGGTCTTCACGGCGTCCTCGTACTCCCGGGTGGAGTTTTTCGCGTCCAGCATCGCCTGCCGGTTCAGCTCCTGTTCCCGGGTCAGCTTGTCCAGCGCGGCCATGGCGTCCATGGTCTGCATCCGGAGGGCCTGGGTCCTCTTGTCGTTCTCCCCGTAGGCCTCCGAAGCCTCCCGGGTCCTCTCGGCCAGAAGGTTCATCTTCTCCCGCTGGACCTCGATGGAGTCCGCCAGAGCCTTCCCCTTCATGCGGAGCACGTCCTGCGCCTCCGCCATGGAGCCGAGCCCGGACGTGGAGTCCTTCATCCGGGCGTCGTTCAGCTTGTACTCCTCCGACAGGACCTTCAGGGCCTTCTGATTCTCCTTCACGGCGGCGTCGCACTCTGCCAGAGCCGCCCGGAACTCTTTCTCGCCCTCGATCGTCAGCCGGATCCCGGCGTCTGCCATTTACCACACCTCCCTCTCATGCTCATTCGTCAGCCATCCCGTCGTGTCGTCGCGGCCCTGAGCCTGCTCCCGCTGATCCATGGCCTCCCGCTCCAGCGCGCAGAGATCCTCCAGCTCGTCCATGATCTGCCCGGCCCGGCGGAATCCGGCCTCGGTGCGGGTGTAGCCCAGCCGCCGGACCGCAATATTGGAGAGGCGCGGAGCGAAACGCGGAGGATTCTCGTCCTCCTCCTCCATCACATGGATGTCGTCGTTCCGTCCGCGCCGTCCCGGTTTTTTGGCGTCATGCAGTCGGCCAGCTCCTCGAAGATCGGCGTCAGAACGGGCGCGAGGAATCCGCCGAGATGCCTCCCCACGAATTCCTCCGTCACCCTTTTCTTGTCGCCGGCTGCCGCGAACTGCTCGTTGATCATGACCGCCGCCAGGAATTTCACAGCCCCCGCGGATCCGGCCACACCTGCCGCCGCGATGGTCTTGCAGGCCTCCACCGAGACGAACTTCCGCTCGATCTCGTCGATCACGTTGAGGTCACAGCGAAGGATGTACTCCTCGCCGTCCAGCACCAGCGTCCTCATGATTCACCTCACGGCGTCGGCGCCAGATTGGCGTCCAGCCAGGTCACCGCCGCGGCCTCCGTGTCCTTCCAGGCGCTCTGCATCTTCCAGCACCCGTTCGCGTTCTTCATGATGTCGCCGTTGATGGTCGTGCCCTGGAACTGGATGTTCTGGCCCTTGGTCTGATAGCTGTCGTCCGGAGGGCCGAATTTCACCCGCAGGAACACGACGCCGATCCACTTCTTCACGCCGCTGACCATCATGGGAACCACGAAGCCGAACCGGACATAGGGCGCCGCGTCGTCCGCCGAGAAGGTCAGATCCCCGGTGCCGCCCGTGCCGGAGCTGAGGGACGCGCCGGTCAGATCGGAGATCACCTCCGCCGTCATCTCGTCCACGCTCAGCGCCATGGAGCCGTCGATGAATTCCGGATCCACCTCGGCCACGTTGTCGTCCGCGTAGAATTTCTCGTCCGAAATGTTGGTGGTGATGTTGGCCGAGATCGCCCGCCCCGCCGTCTTCACCGTCCCGTAGGTCTCGGACTCGACCCCGTTGTCGCCCTCGGTGACGGTGATTTTCGCGTACCGCGGGTATTTCATGCCGATTTTTGCCATGTTATCCTCCTCTTCCTCCGCGGCTCTTGGCGATCATCGCCTCCGCGGCGTTTTTCATAGCGTCCTCCGCCTGCTTTCGTTTGGCCTGAACCGCACGCCGCGCGAAATGCGTGGGCCGCCGCCACTGGTACCCGTCCTTCACCGAGCCGGACTCAAAGACCCGGGCGATCATCTGGAACGGGATCCCCGTGTCCTTCCATTGGCCCGTACCCGGCTTCTGATAGCCGTCGAATCCGAGATGCACGTTCCACACCCGGTTCTTGTCCTGGCCCACCGGCGTGATGCCGAAGGAGTTCACCAGCTCGACCGCCTGCCGGTCCGCGATCTCGCCCCGGAGATTGGCCTTCATCTCCGCCGCCAGCACCGACGCCCCGGCTCTCAGCGCCTCCTCGATGGCCTCCGGAAGCCAGTCGCCCACGGAGGACAGGAACCACTCGAATTCTTTGTCCCGGAGAAACGTCGCCTTGCTCATCCGTCCTCCTCCGCGTACATGCCGCCGGGCTCGCAGGCCAGGGACCAGCTCAGCTCGTAGGCCGTCTGCTGGGTGCTGTCGTCCCAGGCGATCCGTCCGGGCCGGAGCGAGATCCCCACGGAGTCCAGCGCCGCGCACAGGGCGTCAAACCGCCGGTCGTACTCCTCCGTGGTATAGAAGTAGATCATCCCGGTCACCGCCCATTCGCAGAAGCCGTCGTCCGCGTCGAAGGGCTCGATCCCGGTCTCCCCCCAGACGGCGTAGGCCTCCCGGCTGTCCGCGGCGTCCGTCGGGGCGAGATAGTGATACACCCGGTCCGGAAGCACGCTGAGCAGCGCGTCCCGCACGTCCTGGATGATCATGATCCCACCCCCTTTTCAAACTTTTCGCCGATCCGCTCCAGGGAGAGGTCGCAGACCGCCTCCCCGGAGTCTTCGTCCGTCAGGTATTGGGCCTGCACGACCCGGTATAAAAACCCGTCCGCCAGCCTGCACAGATCTCCGCCCCGGCTCTCCGGCACGGCCGCCACAGGCGCGTGGGGCCGCAGGATCCGCGCGATCTGATCCACGCGGGTACCGGCCCCCTGACCGGCGAAATAACGATTGTACCCCACCACGCGGCTCCCGTACCACCCGCGGTAGTAAGGCACGAGCCCGTCCTCCGGTCTGTTCCCGGGCCGGACCGCCGCGGTGGTAGCCGGATGGTACAGCGTCAGGATGCCCGAATCAAGTATCACGGCGCGCCGCCTCCCTGATCCAGCGGTTTTTCAGCCGCCGTCTGAGCCACATCGGATCGTCCTCGCCCTTGTCCCGGTTGGCGTACTGCCAGCAGACGTAGTCCGTCAGCAGCATCAAGTCCGCCGGAGAACCGTCCAGCTCGATCCCCATGGCCCGCATCTCGTCCTCGGCGGCGGAGCAGCGCATCCGCACATACTCGTCAAATCCGTCCGTTTGGGCATACTGCCCGGCGTACTGCGTCCCGGCATAGACCCGGTTCATCCGCGCCCGGCACATCTTCACGACCTGCTCGAAGTTCATCCGCTCCGCCTCCCCTCAGCTTTGATTATGCGTTCGCCGTGTCAGCCGCGAAGGTCACGGAGGTGGTCACGGCGGTAGTGGTCAGGGAGAAGGCCGCGAAGCCCTCGCCGTAGTACGGGAGACCGTCCCAGCGGGAGGTGCCCTTGAACAGGGTGTTGTCCTCGATGAACTGGGCGTGCTCGGACAGCGCGATCTGGATGCCCTTGCGCTGCACCAGCTTGTACTCCTGGCCGTAGCCGCCCACGATGTTGCCCGCGGGAACGAAATCCAGGAGTTCCACCGCGCCGCCGATCACGGGCATTACGGGCTCGGCACCGGTCACCACGGCGCCGGCCGCGTTGATGGAGAGCAGCTCCTGCTTCAGCTTCGTGAAGGTCGTCTGGTGCATGGCCCAGAACAGGCCGCCCTTGCCGAGGTGCTTCTGCTCCGCCAGACCCAGCACGCCGACCATCTCCCGGTAGAGATCCACGCCCTTCACGGAGGCCGCGGAAGCCTTGCCGATGTGGGTGGCGTTCAGCGCGGTGAAGGCGGGCATGGAGGCCTGCCACCAGGCGGGAGCCTGAGTCGCGGCCAGACGGGTCACGATGCCCACGGGCATGTTGGTGCCGGTGCCGTACAGAATGGCCTTGTCGAGCGCGTAGCCGTTGCTCTGTCCCAGCAGGTCAACGACGATTCCCGCCAGATCCTCCACGGAGTCCTCCAGATACGGATTCGGCACGGGGACGAAGCCCGCCAGCTTGGACCCGTGGGTCAGGAACTGATTGATCCCCATCGCCAGCTCGTTGATTTTGCCGGTGGTGGCCGTCCAGACCGCCTCGGGAGCCGACGCCAGCACGTTGTACGCGCCGTCCCCCTTGATTGCATCCGCGTTCACGTGCCGGTACAGCTTGGAGTTGCGCTTGATCGCCTCCACGATCATGGGCTGCATCAGCGTCGGGATGGTGTAGGTCGCGCCCTGCACCGCTCTCTTCTCCTTGATGATGCCGATGAAGTTCCGCACCTCGTCGTTTCTGCAGATCTCGCGGATCTCCGCCGCTCTGCGGGCTCTCTCGTCAGCGAAATTCATGATCTCAACCCCTCCTCTGGCGTTGTTGTTTTCGGCAGAATTTTCCGCGGGCTTCTGCGCTCTCGCGGCCTCGGCCTTCTCTCTCAGCTCTTTTTCCTCCGCCTCAAGCGCGGAGATCTTCCCGTCCAGCTCCGCCGCGCGGGTTGTGTTGGCCTCCTCCTCCGCGGTGATCTCCTTGTCCTCGGCCTCGATCTCGGCGCATTCGGCGTCAAACGCGGCCCTCTCCTCGGCGGTCGTCTCGTCCGTCATCTCGGCAAGCGCGGCCTCCGCCCGGGATTCCCTTTCCGTCCACACAGCCCGCTTTGCCTCGGTCGCGGTGATCGCCTGTGCCAGCTCTTCCTTTTTCGCCCGCAGGTCCTTCAGCTTCTGGGCCACGAGCAGCTGCTTCAGTGCCATTTGTCAGTCCTCCTTTTTCAGCTTTTTCAGCCTGTTTTGCCTCTCGGCGCGCCATGTCCGGTTTTCCTCCGACGCCGCCGCCCTGTTTTCCTCCCGGACGCCGACCGCGGTCTTCTGGTACGCCGGGAAGGTGCAGACGGAAACCTCGAAGAGCCGCAGGTCCTTCAGAATCCGGTGGATCGTGCCCTTCGACTGATCGTATTCCCGCTCGATGTCCCGGATCTCGAAGCCGAAGCTGGCCCCCGTCACGTCTCCGCGCTCCATCCGGGCGGCCTCGTTCGTCGCGTCCGTGTCCGCCTCGTTGATTTCCGCCGAAGCCCACAGGCCGACGTTGTCCACCCGGAGCGTCGCCGTGCCTGACGCCGTCCTCCCGAGCACCTTGGTCGTGTCGTGGTTGACGAGCACCCGCACGTCGTCGCCGTCTTTGATCGAGCGGTCGAAGGCGTGCGGATCGATCGTTTCCGTGACGCCCAAGCCCATGTCGTACAGGTCGTCGAAGCGGGCAAAATACCCTTCGATGTACCGCTTCCCGGCCTCCTTGTGCACGGTGAAGGGGGAGCGCTCCCGCACAGCCTCCCTCGTCTCAATCCTCATCGCTCACATTTCCTCCTCCCTTCAGCTTTTTCTGCTGGCCGAGCATGTTCGTCGGCAGATAATTCTCAAGCAGGTACAGCTCGTCCATCCCCTCGTCCGGCGAGAGACCGATCCAGTCCCTCCACTCGTTCCGGCGCATCGCCGCGCGGTCGACCAGCTCCTTCCCCGCCGTCACCAGCTCGCTGAGCTTATAATTATAAAGGCTCCGCGGGTTGAGCTGGATGTGCCAGTCCGAGTTCAGAATCAGCTTCCGGGTCATCTCCTGCTCGATCACCGACGCCACGCCCCGGACGGCCTGATTCACAAAGAAATTATAGGCATCGTCCTTGTAGTCGCCCACGCCGACCGTAAACGGCGGAACGCCCATGAGACACGCGATCTTCGTCTGATCCAGCTTCAGATTCTCGGAGATGGCGAGATCGGAAATCGACAGGGGCTTGACTTCCTTCACGTCCACCATCTCCGCGGGAATCGCCCAGGGCTTCCCGCTGTCCTTGTTCAGCACGTACTGATCGACCAGCTTGTCCCGTCCGTCCTTGGTCTGGAACTCCTCCGCCAGCCCGTCCAGCTTGATGATCAGCGACGGCACCGGGGATTTCAGCAGATTCTCCTTCGTCCGGCCCGCCTGGGCGATGGCGTCCACGATCTTCCGCAGCGGCAGCCGGAACCCGTGCCCGATCCACGGACGGGAGATGTCCGGATTGATCCGGAAGTGAAGCACCTCCTCCGGCCTGAACACCGCCCCGCCGTAGCGCACCCGGTATCTCTCCGCCCCCGGCGCGTCCTCGAAGATCACCTGCGCCGGATCCAGCGGCACCAGATCGGAGAGAAATTCCCCGTCATACTCCGGCAGGAGCACCGCGTTCCCGTCCCCGGCCGTGAGCATCACCTCCACGATCCAGTACATCAACGTCTTGCGGTTCATGGCCTTGGAGGGCGTCCGGTCGAGGAAGGCCGCCAGCTCGTTCTTCACCCGCCTGTCCCCCCGGTCCGTGTTCTCCATGAGCCGCACCGTCATGTTGGATACCAGATCCGCGTACTGGTGCACGCACATCCTCACCTCCGGGGCCTCGTAGAGCGGGATATAATCGCCGTCCCGAAGAAACGCCTCCAGCGCCTCCCCGCCGGTCATCCCGCCGATGGTGATTCCCCGCCTGGATACCACCGGCCCGGACACCTCCGACGCCTTCACCCTCTCCTGCGGGATCATTCCCCGGCCGCCTTCCGGGATCCTCTCCCGGCGAAAATCTGCGGGACGATCCCGCGAACGCTTCTTGCTCATGCTTCCTCCTCGATTCTGATCTGCTGCCTGGCGGCGCCGATCCGGTTCTCCGCCACCACGAAATACTCCGGCTCCAGCTCGATCCCGATGAACCTCCGGCCCGTATGGACGCACGCCACGCCCGCCGATCCGCTCCCCATGCAGTTGTCAAGGATCGTCTCCCCGGCCTCGGTGTAGGTCTTGATCAGGTATTCCAGCAACGCGACCGGCTTCTGCGTCGGGTGGTACTGACTTTCATGCGTGTGGAAAATGCTTTTGAACGAGATTATATCTCCGGGGTAATACTCGATACTGTGAGACAGCGCCGAATGGTACCTCCCGTAGTTGGCCGAACCTTCCCCGCGTGCTCTTGCATGATTCTTCCCGGAGACCATCTGCGGATGATACACCGGCGTCCTCCGGCTGAAGACCAGGATGGTCTCGTGCTCCTTCAGCGGCCGCCTCTTCGCGTTCAGAAACCCCGTCTTGTTGGATTTCTGCCAGACCCACTCATAGCGGAATTCCCGGGGATTGCTCATGACCAGCGCGGCCGCGAAGGGCATCTGGGCGAAGAGACACACCGCGCCGTCCGGCCTGACGATCCGGTGATACTGCTCCCACAGCGGCCCGAACGGGATGACCGTGTCCCAGCGGTTCCGCGTCGTCCCGTAGGGCAGGTCGCAGAGAACCATGTCCACGGATCCGTCCGGAATTCCGCGCATGAGCTCGAGGCAGTCTCCCTGCCGGAGCTGAATCATTCCTCCGTCCATGCCCTCTCCTTCTCCAGCTTCTCCATGTCCTCCAGCATCCGGCAGCAGGCGAAGACCGCCGCGTCGAATACGTCGATCCGGAGCTTGTCGTCGTATTTCCCGTACTTGATCATCCCGTCCGTGATCTCCAGGCCCCAGACGTTGCCCACGCAGTATAAAAACGGCTCCGCGTGCAGGAAATACAGCTTCTTCCGCTTGGCCTGATCCTCGATCCGCCGGAAGCCCTCGCTTTTCACGTACACATACTGCGGCTGATCCACGATCCGGAATCCGGCTTTTTTCATGCCGAGGAAGAATTCCCGGGCAAACCGCCGGTCCTGGCCCACCTGCCGGATCCTGAAGCCCCGCTTCTTCATGGCCGCGAACCATGCCACCACGTCGGCCTGATTCACCGTGTCGTCGTTGCACATGGTCAGCCACCCGTCGTCCGCCCAGCCGAAGAGCGGAATGTTGTCCTCCTGGGCCTTCGCGTCCGCCTGGGTCAGCGGGAACCAGCAGTGCGGGATCACGATGTCCACGCCGTTGTAATTCCCGTAAAGACAGGCCGCCGTGAGGTCGAATTTTTTCGACAGGTCCGCGCCGCCGTACCACCGGATCGGGAGCCGGGCCAGCTCGTCGAGGGTCCAGGAATATCCCGCGTCGGAGGTCTCGAACTCCTCCACGCGGAAGTAGGACCGGCTGTCCGCCACGAAGATGTTCAGGGATTTGGCCAGGAATTCGGAGCGCTGCTGTGGATCGGCCTGGGCCTCGATGGCCTCCGCCATGAGATCCTCGCCCCGGACGGACACGTTGTAGTTCGGATTGGCCTTCATGTGCTGGATCGGATCCAGATAGTCCACGTTCCCGTCCGCGTCCTCGTCCGCCTTGCAGATGAATATAAACAGGCTCTCCGCATACGGGTCTTTCTTCTCCGTCCGGAGGATCTTCTGACACAGCTTGAGCCGCTGGGCGCAGAAGCAGTTCCGTCCTCCGTCGCCGGCCGTGGAAATGCCGATCATGAGCTTGTTGGAGTAGGCCTTCATGGCCTGCCTCAGGATGTCGTACTGCTTCGCCGATTTGAAGGCGTGGATTTCGTCCGCTATGGCGATGTTGCACCCGAGGGAGTCCTGCCGGTCCGGGTTCGCCGCCAGCGCCTCGATGTAGACGGAGCCCTCTCCCAGATCCCGGTTTTCGATGACATGGGCCTGGTTGTTGTCCAGGATCCTCCAGCCCTCCGCCGGATCCACAGCCTCCTCCCGCGAAGCGTAGAGGTGGGTGGTCAGGTTGTTCTCGATGGCCTTGAAGGACTCCATGGCCTGACGCAGGGCCGCCGCCGCGATGTAGATGGTCGCTCCGGATTTCACCGACAGCAGGGCCAGCGCCCAGGCCAGCGCCGCCATGAACAGCGTCTTCCCGTTCTTGCGCGGGATCAGGATGAACGCCTCTTTGATCCGGCGGAGCTGCGTGCCCGGGATATAAAACACCAGGATCGCGTAGACGATGAATTTCTGCCAGCACTCGAGAATCAGCGGCTTCCCCTTCAGCGGCGTCCCGTCGAGCGCCTCGCCCTTCCGGTGCACGAACTGCGTCTGAATCTTGTCGATCACAAAATCCGCCTCCGCCGTCCGCACGTCCCACCGTCCGGATTCCCAGTCCTCCCGGAACCTCCGGCACGCAAGGATCTGATCCTCCCCGGCGATCCTCTCCCCGGAAATCACCGCGTCCACATACCGGAATACCTCGGCCTCATGCCTCCCGGCCTCTCTCACCTCCATGCCTCGCTCACCGGCTCCCATCTCCAGCGCCGTCTCACTCCCCGGCTCCGCGCCTCAGCTCTCCCCGGTTCTCCCGTCTCACGCCCCGGCCAGCGTCCAACGCTCCCCGGCAGCCATGTCCGGCCCTCTCCGGGATTATAACAGCAGATCCGTCTTCCGCGTCTTCCTCTCCGCCTTGAACGGCTCCTCCTGCAGGGATTTCAACCCCTTCGGCGTCAGCCCCAGCGCGTCCTCGAGAGCGAGCAGATCCCGCCTCAGCGTCTCGAGTGTGATCACAATCGGCGCTTTCTTAACCCCCTGCGGCCCCGACACCTCGTACTGATACCCGTCCTTCCGGTACTTGGAATAGATCTTCCCGAACTCGTCGCTCAGAATCCGATACCGCCGGATCGTCTCGTCAAATTCCGGCTTGTACACCCCCAGTGCCTTCATCCGGTCGATGATGTCCTGCTCCTTCTTCGTCGGCTTCATGGCCCGCCTCCTCTCGCTGAAAATGGTTCACGCGCGCACGCGCGCCGGAGGGGGAAAAGGAGACCCCCTCCATTGGAGAAGCGCCGACCTTTTCACCGACCGAACCGGGGGGGAGTCCCCTTCCGCTTCGCGCGATCCGGGTGCGCGCGATTGTGGCAGGCCTCGCAAAGGCTGACGAGATTGCTGTCAACCAGCGCGAGCTCCGGCGCGTCCTCGTACTCGATCCGGTGATGCACCAGCACCGCCCGGACCGGCAGCCCGTCGCGATCCTTCCGGCCGTAGCGCCGGCACTCCACGCACAGCCCCTCGTCCCGCCGCAGGATCTTCTCCCGCTTGATCTTCCAGGCGTATGATCCCTCGAACTGCTCCTTGCTCTTCGTCCTCATCGCCCGCCTCCCCGAAGACCTACCCGCGGCGCGTCGCCCGCACACCTGGCATTCGCAAAAAAATCACGGACTCCCGCAGGAGGCCCGTGCGATTGATTTAATATTATCACAAAAAGCCCGTCTATTAGTCGCATGTTTTACGGCCGCAGATCCCTCCGGAACTCCGCCCACAGTTTCCGCGCCTTGTCCAGCCAGCGGAACACCGTGCTCCTGTCCGCCGGATACTCCAGGGCAAACCGCATCGCCCTCGCCCCAACCTCGCCGCGCCGGAGCGGACGCCACGGCTCCTGCATGTAGATCGCCACGACGGCCCGGACGATCTCCTCCCCCGCCGCGTTGGTCCTCCCCTGCCGATCCCGGAGCGCGGCGAAAACGGACGCGCAGGCCAGAAGGTCCGCCGCCCTCTTGTATCTCATTCGTCGAATCGTCTCCGGATCGGGCATCCCCAGCAGCGCCCACCGTCGGAACGCTTCGGTTGCTCTATCTCTGTCCCTCTTGCTCTCGCTCACGTCTTCCTCCGCCTCCCTTCGCGCATTGTAGTACGTCCTCCGCCTCCTCCGGTCACAAAACCTTACCCATTTACAAGGCTCAGCACCGCCGCTTCGGATTCTCACAGTCCTGCGCGGCCGGCACCTTGATATATTTGAAATACAGGTATCCGTACTGATTGGATTTCGTCTCGACGAGTATGTATCCCTTCGGCGCCCGCGGAGGCTTTTCCTCGGTGTAGGCCCGCTTCGCCTCCCGCGGATCCTCCCGCTCCGGACGCCGGACATTCCGGGAGCACTTGAACCGGTGCCCGCCGAACTCCTCGCGCCAGTGATCGAAGAGGTAGTTCGCCAGCCCCGTGTAGTCCGGGCCGTGATCCACGCCGTCGTAGACGCACCGCTCTCTGAGGTGATCCACCCGCGTGACGGAGCCGAACGTCCATTTCTCCTTGATGACCTCCTCCGGGATCCCGTCCGTCACCATGTGCAGGTGGAACCGGTGCGTGTTCTTCCCCTGCCCGTAGTAGATAAAGATCACCCCGTCCGGACAGGCCCGCCTGAGACGGCGAAAGTACCGGTCCCTGAGGATCCGGCACTCTTTCGCGTCGTGGCATTCGTTTTCGGAGTCGAACGTCAGCGTGGAATAAAGGGACTCCGGGGTGAAATTGGCGTTGAAGAGCCGCGTGTGGTTGCGCCTGGACATCTCGTTCCGGTGCCGCGCGCGGTCCTCGGCGTTCTCGAAGCGCGGACGATAGCCCGCCTTCTTCGGATCCGCCCGGTCCGGGATCGTGTAGACCTCCTGCTCGCATACCACGCCGGAGAATGTCCGCCGCTTCACTCTCTTCAATGTCAATCCCTCCCCGCAAAAACAGTTATGATCCGCTCCGCGCAGTGAAGGAGTGTAAACGGCGGAGCCTCATCGCTGTTCACTGTAAACGTTCGCTCAGCGAACTCACCACTCAGAACGGCAGCTCCCCGTCCATGTCGCTCTCGCCCTCCGCGATTCCCGCCCTGGCCCCCGGCGTGGCGTACATCTGCGCCTGCACCTTCCCCGGCGCCGCGTCGGGATCGATCCCGGCCAGCACCGGCGACGATGGATCCACGATCACGTCCGAGTTGTTCCGGAATCCCGGAGCCTCGGAGAGCTTGTCCACAAAATACACCTCGTCCGCCACGATCTCCGTCGCAAACTGCTTCACTCCGTTCTTGTCCGTCCAGCTCCGGGACTGCACCGATCCGACCACACAGATCGACGACGCCTTCCGGAAGTACCGCGTGACGAACTCCGCCGTCTGCCGCCAGGCGATGACGTTCAGAAAATCCGCGGACTCCTTCGCGCTCCTCCGGTTGACGGCCACGGTGAAGACGGTGACGGAGACCCCGCCGGGCGTGGTCTTCAGCTCCGGATCCGCCGTCAGCCTCCCGCCGAGGATCACCTTGTTGAAATTGAAGTTGGCCATCAGTAGCTTCCTCCGTCCATCTTCGCACCGCAGTGCGGACACCAACTGTAAATATCAGTGTCTTCATCTGCGAATTTATATGGCTCGTCCGTTTCGCACCGAGAACAGATTCTTGTTTGTTTGCCCGGCACATGGATCCACCGTCCATGTCTCACCGGCTCAACCTCCGCCGCCGGAGCCTCTTTGATCAACTTCAGCGCCCCGCCCGGAGGACCCTCATGCCGCCGGTGGTATTCGTCGATAAGCCACTGGCGGCTTACGAAATCGCTGACCGGTTTTTTCAGCTTGTCTGTGCAGTCTCCGCAATACCACGGGGAAGCGGCCAGTTCCCAATAGGGGCAATCCCGGCACTTCGCCGGCATCTTATCAATGTCATTCATTTCCGCTCCCCCCACGGTCTCCCGCTTTTCACTTCCTCGCACAGCAGCTCCGGCCGCACCTCCGGCATGGACGGCGTCACCCGGTACTGCCTGATGTCCCCGAGCTCCTCGGGCGTCGCCTCGCGCACCCTCTCCGGCGGAACGATCGTCACCGACCGCGCCTCGTTCATCGGCAGAAGTTCCAGCCCGTAGACCTCGACGGCGCCCCGGTCCGCGTCCGATCTCAGCGGATAGCTCTTCCGGATGCACCCGATCCGGGCGTAAAGCTGCGGCCCCAGCATCGGGCTGTCGTACACCACCGGCACGTTCTTCCGCGCCGCCGTCACCGCTTCCTCAATCGTCATGATGATCCTCCCTGCTCTTCAGCGGAACCGCGCCGACGCAGATCCACGCCTCCCCGCCGTTCTTCTCCAGCTCCATGCACATGGATTCCTTCTCCCCCTGCAGAGCTTCCTCCGGGCACCGCACCGTGATGCACACGCACCCCTCGCCCTCCGGAGCGGCCTTCCGTTTGAATTTCAGAAGCCACTTCATTTCGCACCTCCCGCGAAAAGTCCCGTCCCGCGTCCGCGCTGGGTCTCCTCGAGGATCCGCCGGAACGCCTCCGGAGCCTCCCGGACCGGCATGGGAGGATCCGCACGGAACGGCTTCGCTACCGTCTCAATCTGCCCCTCGGCCAGCTCCTCCCGCTCCTGCTCCGACACCGGCGTGAGATCCACGTCGTACTCCTCTCTGAGCCGCCTCAGCCTCCCGTGCTGCTCCTCCGTCCGTTTCCGATCCTGCCCGCCGATGAAGCGCTCCACCCACCCGGACATGAAGTCCGCCAGCGGGATCGTGAAGTCCCGCTCGATCTTCGAGATCGGGAACCGCCTCCGCCCGGAAGGGTATTTCATGTCGAGAAGCGCCAGCGTGCCGGACGCGATCCACACCCGGACAGCCCGGCGGCCGAGGTACGCATACCACGCCATCCGGGCCTCCGCGTGGATCCGGTCCGTCCCGAGGAAGAGCTTGTCCGGGATTCTGGCCTCGGCGCGCTCCCAGACCGGCTCCGGCTCGATCCCGCCGAAGTTCATTTTCCGCGCCAGCATGAACTCCGCGTCGGCCACTATCTCCTCAAAGCGCATGATCTCGTCCGCCTCGTGCCGCCCTCTCCTGTCCTTCACGTAGATCCGGTCCGCGGCGTTGTCGTTCAGCTCCCGGGAGCAGTTTCCGGCCTGCCCGTCGAAGAAGGATTTCAGCCCCGCCCGCCGGAACCACGGGAAGTGGTCGAGCAGGAGAAGCGCGGCCTCCGACTGCATGGCCTCCAGCGCCTTGCATCCGTACAGCTTCGTCATCCGCTCGGTCTTCTCCTCCCGGAGCAGTTCACCCGCCCTGCATTTCATCTCCGCCCTCCTCCTTCTGCATCTTGTCCGCCAGCGCCAGCAGGCTGTAGACCGTCTGCATGTGGATTCCGGTCCGCCGGGAGATCTCCGGAGCCTTCAGCCCCTCCTCGTCCCGCATCCGCCGGAACCGCTCGGCCCGCTCCAGCCGCACGGCGCGCTCCCTCTCCCGCTGAGCCGACGGCACGTCGATCCCCGCCTTCCGCATGGCCCGGACCCGGTTGTTGACCGTCGTCGGCGTCACGCCCAGCCGGAGCGCGATGTCCTTCTGCAGAAGCCCTTCCCGGCACATCCCGAGGATCAGCTCGTCCCGCTCCTTCACCGCCTGACTCCGCGCACTGTCCGCTCCGGCGTTCCCGTGACGTACTCCGCCCTGCGCCGAGCTGACCCTCATGTGCTGTGACCGTGACGGACCCCGAACGGACGAGCAGGAGAACCCGGCGTAGATCTCCGCGCGTTCCATGGCGTCCTGGGAAAGCCATTGACGGCCCTCCCACGTCACCCGGATCCCGAAGATCCGCTCCCCGGCCTGCCTCTTCACGCCGGAGCGCTCCTCCGAGAGAATCCCGGATTTGAACTGCAGCCATTCCAGCACCTCGCCGAAGGTGCCGCTCTTCGTGACGGTCCTGCCTCCGAACGCCAGCGCGCCGATCCACGCCCGCGGGACCTCGCCGCTGTCCGCGATCCAGTACCCCGACGGCCTGCCGGTCCGGATGATGCCTTCAATTCCGTCCCGGTCCGTCGTCCTGATCGTCGTCGGAATCATCGCTCACACCCCCCTCTCCGTCCGGTTTTTGATCGATGTCCGCATCCGGACCAATCTCCGGAATCTCCGGCCAGTCCCACAGCGTCCAGGCCCGGAAGGTCTCCCGGTGGAACGTGTATTCGGCCCCGTCGAGGTCCCGCATGATCCATTCCTCGCCGTCCCAGCGGAGAATACTCACCCGGTCCTCGTCCTTCGGCGTCTTCCACACCGCCGCGCAGAGCTCGCCCTTCGGCGGATCGACGGACATGGGCCGCCAGATCAGGAGGAACCGCTCGATCTCGTTCTCGTCGATGGGCGGATTGTTCCGGGGATCGAACCGCCGCCGCCGGATCAGCACCAGCTCGTCGTCCCGGGCGTTCCAGATGTCCTCGCCGGATTCGACCTTGTAATAATCGTGACCGGCCGACGATCCGCACCCGATGACCCGCCCCACGACGGGATTTTTCTCGGTCGTGTTCTCCCGGACAATGTCCCCCTGCCGGAATGCGTATTTTCTCATGACTCCTCCTTCTTTTTGATCCCGACGATCTTCCGCCACATCTTCTGGATGTCGGTGAACGGCCCATAGACCGCGACTCTGTATTCTTCCTCGCCATCCGTCCTGCCGAAGACCATGATCTCGTCCGGCTCGTCTTCGATCATCCCGGCCAGAATGACTATATTCCCGTGAGCCTTCGTTATCGGATAGCCAATCTCGCCGTCCGGATCTATCACAGGATCGGCCAGCAGTCCGAAGTCCACGTTCTCGATCTCGAGAATAACCCGCACCTGTTCGCTCGCTTTTTTCATGACACCCGCTCCTTTCGGATTTCCTCCCGGATCGGCTCCGGGATCTTTTCATCCTCCGGGCCCATCCACACGCAGACGGCCTCGGACCATCCCTCCTTCTTCGCCACAAGCTTGGCCATTTTCCGGGCGCAGGCCTCGGCGTCCCCGGGCTTCGTCGCGTGGATCACGATCACCGGCTCCTCCCCCGGACACCGGAAGAGGAATTTGTATTTCTGCTTCTGCATATCGATCTCCTTTCAGTTCCACGGCACGGCCCGCATCTGCTCCGGCGTAGGGCGGGAAGTCCAGTATCTGTGAATATCTGTGAAAGCTCTTACATCATTTACGTTTATCGTGTTCCATCTATAGCGGGTACCGTCTTTGTACTCTTCCCAGACATTCAAATGTCCGCCATCATCAAGATTGGGGTTGTTCTCGAAGTCAGCCGTCGTGACTACCCGCGGCTCCTGCTCTTCCAACATAAGCAGCGCGGTATGTGCGAGGTCTCTTACCTCTTCTTCTTCATGTTCCACCGCTTCTTCGGCAAGCCATTTTATCACCTTTTCTCTTTCAGCCATTCCGCGCCCTCCTCATCAATGCCATGTGCTTCGCAAGCCAGAGCGGCGGAATGTCCGTGAATTCTTCTCCATCCCTGCCGCAGAGGAACCAGTTGCCGACGAAATCATAGCTGAGATACGGATTCGGCTTCATCCCGCGGATCCGGCCTTCCTCGTTGCAGACGAGCACCAGATCCGTGCAGATGGTCACCGGCTCGATGTACCCTCCGACCAGCTCCTGACAGGCTTCCAGTGTGTTCGGGATCTCACGCACCTCGAAGGGCTTTCCGACGCGCTTGTACAGCACCTTGATCTTGTCCGCCGTCATTCGTCCTCCTCCAGCCGTTCCCGCCAGTCGGACGCGACGGTGTAATAATGCACCGCCCCGTCCAGCTGCTTCACCGGCATCCGTCTGACCATCATCGTCCCGGGATCGAAATACCGGAGCTGACGGCCCCGCCCGCTGCTGGTGTGGACTACCTCGCACGCAAGCTCCGTGCTGTATCCGCGCCGGTCCCGCCCGTGAACCGTCACCGTCACCCCGGCAGGGAGCTTCCGGACCTCCTCCGCGGTGATCTTTACCTCGTTCCTGCCCGGCATCAGTTCCACCCCTTTCCCGTGCTAAAGTATACGTTGTCTTCCACAAAAGCGTAACACGGTACAGCCCATTCATGATAGTGTCCGGTTCTGAAGAATGGTGCTGTCCATTCCGGCCCGTTCACGAACCGTTCCTCGCATTCCTCACGGAACCGCGCCAGTTTTTCGTAGTCGTACTCTTCCTCCCACACGCCGGGATAGGTGCTGAACGCCGGTTTCCCGTTTTCCGCGACGGCTGACAGCGTCCCGAACATCGTGGAGGAATAATACCCGGATTCCCACAGGCGGAGTATCGCGTCGATCCCGGCCTCCCGGCATTCCGGGGACGTGATACCGAATTCAAGGAAGACGATCCGGCTGAAGAGATCCATCTCCCATATCGCCATCCTGTGGCCGTCCCATCCGACCATCTCAGTCTCTATGTTCCAATCCACACCGCCGGGATCAATGCCAATCGGCGGGTGTGCGATATAATCCACGCTGTCAGATTGCTGTGCGTTGCAGGGGACATTCATGTCCCCGACATTTGTGTCGGTCACATCGTCAACCATTTTCCCGGCGTCAGGAAAATGGTCCGGATTTTCTGCCAACTTGCCGGCCACTTGCTGGCCACTTGCTGACCACACCGCGCTCATGGGCTCGTCCGGCCTGTACCATTCCGGCGCGGGTCCGTCCCCCTCGGTGTAGGTGTCCAGCCGGTACGCCGTTCCGATTTCCACCGCTTCCGGCGCGCCGAGATACCGGACCACAGCCGGATTTCTCCCGATCCCCTCTCCGGGTTCGTCCGCCGTGAGGGCCCGGGTGTCGGTTTCCTCCGCGGGTCTCAGCCTCACGATCCGCGACACGCCCCAGCTCCCCGCGGCGATCAAACCGGCGATCAGCAGTCCGAGGACGATCCTTCTCTCACGCTTCCTCATGGCCGTCCTCCTTCTCCGCGCCCCGGCACATGGCAGCCGTCCGGATCAGTGCCGCGATGACCACGCCGCAATACAGCTTCTCCGCCTGCCGGCATCCCAGCGCCCGCCAGTCCTCGTCCCCCTGAATCAGCGTCCGCCAGGCCCCGCAGAACAGAGCCGCCGCCTTCTCCAGCTCCGGCGTGTGCTGTCCCGCCGTCGCCTGATCCACGTCCGCGAGGGTGGAGACCACCAGCTTGTCCATGTGATCCTCGAACCACTTCCGGTCCATGTTCTCAACCTTCACGGCGTCGGGGCCTCCGGCCTTCGCGCGCTTCTGCAGGTCCATGATCTTCGCCCGGACCCACTCGGTCACCGCCGGAGGCATGACGTCTGCCGGGACTTTAAAAATGCCCTCTCCGCGGTCCTCCTCAATCTGCCCGGCCGTCTCGTCGAGATACCGCCGGACCTCCTCGGACATGTCCGGGAAGGACGCGAGATCAAACTCCAGCCCTCCCACCTGTACGGCGAAGCGTCTCTCCATTGCCATTTTTTGCTCTCCTTTGAAAAATGAATTTACTGTGCACAGACGCACAAGGACGGATCCCATCCCCATGCGTCCGGGCACTGAATGTTCGCGCAAGCGCGAAATTCCGGACATTGACCAAAGGTCAAGTCCCGTGTCCCGGATCGAATCAGTCCTTGATGCCCAGCCGCTGCTTCGCCGTCTCGAGCCCGACGGTGTTGACGTAATCCCGGAGCAGATCCCCGAAGGCCTCGGAGACGGTTTTCTCCCAGCGTTTCTGCTCCTCCGGCGTCCGGTCGGGCATGAAGGCCGAGGCCTCCCA
>Ga0326512_10001154_pt1 | contig 21170 bp, 12 predicted proteins | sample 1_2617_0518_D_FD_203652 | JGI IMG/M metagenome (GOLD analysis project Ga0326512, IMG submission 203652) | Bovine rumen microbial communities from UC Davis, California, United States - 1_2617_0518 | ecosystem: Host-associated > Mammals > Digestive system > Stomach > Rumen | place: USA... | reverse complement strand
TGACGAGAGGAGAACACATGAAAGCTGTGCGGGAGGCGTCCGGCCTGACCCAGCACGAGCTCGGCCGCCGGTCCGGGGTATCTCACCAGACCATCGGCTTTATCGAGAAGGACAAGTGCAGCCCCCGTCTGGACACGCTGGAGCTGCTGGCCGATGCGCTGTGCATCAGCCTCGACGATTATGTGGGGAGGGTGGTTACCATTGGCTGAGATGTACGTGAAATACGAGGGCGATCGTCCGGTCGCCTATGCCTACGGTGAGGAGTGGGTCGCCCAGGCCCTGCTCATGGACGACATCGGCTATCCCACGGAGGAGGAAGCCAAGCTCGCCTGGATCAGCGGGCATGTCGACGGAGTGGTGAGGAATAAGGATGTCGGTTAAGAGGGTACGGGGAGAGCAGGTCCGAAAAAGGGTCGTGACCGAGTTCGAGTATATGGTGAACCTTGAGCCGAGCAAGCTGGCGCGATACCTTCGCATAAAGCTCGCCCACAACCAGGGCTGCCCTCCGGCCAACCTCCTGCATGTGTTCACCATGTGCGAGAAGAGCGGCTCCTGTGACGAGTGCTGGTGGCTTTGGCTTTGCTCGGAGCACCGAGAGCTGGACGGTGGCCTGAAGAATCCTCCGACGGAACCCAGGTGCTGGGACTGCCGCTGGGGCGCGAAGAGCGATACGGCCAACCCGGTCGTCGGCTGCATGAACAAGCGCTTCTACGGGGTGGTTATGGACCCGGACGACTACTGCTGTCTGTTCTCTCCGCTTGAGGAGCAGCCCAAGAAGTCCGATGTCGAGCTCGCGCTCCGGCTGGGTGAACTGAGCGAGGAGAACAAAGACAAGGTCGGCGAGGAGATCCGCAGACGGTACGAGCTCAAGATGCTGGCCAAGGAAAAGGAGCGCCGCCGGAAGGAGAAAGAACTTCTGGAGGAGGCGCCCGGAGAGAAGAAGGAGGATGAGTCATGCTGACTTGGAACGTGTACATCAGCGACTTCAACGGCAGGAAGATGGACGTACACAATATCTTCGAGCATGCCGGTGTCGAGGAGGACCTGCGCAAGATCGCAAAGAAGTTCACCGAGAAGGAGGACTTTGCCAATGAGGTCCGGCGCTCTCTCAAGTACTGGTATTGGAGCAAGTGCGAGTGGGAGATCATCCTCGGCCACTGGCCTCCCCTGGCAAACGCCCGGGAGGAGAAGATCGACGTGTGGGACCAGGTCAATCTGAACTGGCCGATCTTCATCGACTACCTTTGGGAGAACCGGAAGGAACTGACCAAGAGGAAGAAGAAGGAGTAAGCCATGCCCGAGAAGAAGGTACGCAAGACGCTGTATGGAAGCGAGTCCTCCAACACCTGTGCCTTCTGCGCCTACCATGGCAGGTCTCTTACGCCCAATCAGATGAAGCAGCACAGGTGTCTGGCCAAGGGATGCACGGCTCTGATCCGGCATGAGCATCCCTACTGGGCTGAGCGGGAGGAAAGTAAACAGAAGCGCCGGGAGCGGAAAGCCCGGCTCGAGAAGAAATATAGGGAAGTGACAGGAGGTGGTGCCCATGCAATACATACCGAGGCCGCATCAGGTTAAGGCGTTGGAATTTCTCCGAGCGCACAAGCGATGCTGTTTGTTCCTCGATATGGGCTGAACGGCTTAGGGAAAACAGTCATCACCTTGACGTATGTCAAGGAGCTGCTGGATGACTTCGCCGTCAACCGTGTCCTGGTCATCGCCCCCAAGCGTGTGGCGGAGGATACCTGGACCCGCGAGAAAGACAAGTGGGATCACCTGATCGACCTCCGTATCGCCAAGGCGATAGGTACCCCGAAGCAGCGGCTTGCCGCTCTCGGCTCCGATGCCGACATCGTCGTCATCAACCGCGAGAACGTGCAGTGGCTGGTGGAAGAATGCGGGGGAGAGTGGAGCTTTGACATGGTCGTGATCGACGAGCTGTCTTCGTTCAAGTCCTCCCAGGCGAAAAGGTGGAGGTCATTACGGAGAGTAATCAAGCTGAGTAATTATGTAGTCGGTCTCACCGGAACCCCTGCGCCGAATGGGTATATCGACCTGTGGCCTGAGATCTTCTTAATCGACAGCGGCGCGGCTTTGGGTAAAACGAAGACGAACTACCTGGACACCTACTTCTATCCCGGCGCGAGGAAGGGCCACATCGTATACGAGTGGAAGCTCAAAGCTGGGTCGAAGGAACGGATCGACGCGAAGCTCCGGGCCTTCTGCCTCTCCATGAACAAGGAGGACTGGTTGCAATTGCCGCCCGTTTTTTACAACGAGGTGCGGGTCCGGCTGTCAGACGAGGAGCGCCGAGAGTATGAGCGCTTCTCTCAGGACCACGTGCTTCCGCTCTTGGAGGGCAAGGTCTCTTCCCTTGAGGACATGGAGTCCGCGGTCGTAGGAGAGACCGCCGCAGTCGTCTCCAACAAACTACTTCAGATGGCGAACGGTGCGGTCTACGACGACCAGGGTGGTGTGTACCACCTGCACGACAAGAAGCTCGACGCCCTTGAGGAGATCGTCGAGGCGGCTCAGGGCCAGCCGATCTTGGTCTACTACGCATACAAACACGACGCCCAGAGGATTCAGGAGCGCTTCCCGGAAGCAAGGCAGCTGGGCGGGTCGGAGGACATAACGGAATGGAACGAAGGAAAAATTCAAATGCTCCTGTGCCACCCGGCTTCGGCGGGTCACGGTCTAAATCTCCAGCAGGGCGGGCACCTCATGGTGTGGTTCGGACTTCCCTGGAGCCTCGAATTATTACAGCAGGCAGAGGCAAGACTGCACCGGCAGGGGCAGGAGCAAAGCGTTATCATACATCGGATCATCTGCGAGAACACGCTGGACGAGAAGGTGCTGGCGGTCCTGTCGAGAAAGGACGCGACGCAGCGAGCCATGCTCAAAGCGCTGAAGGAATACATGGGGGACCTGCTGTGAAGATGAGAGAAGTTTGGGCGGTGGACTTTGACGGTACGCTCTGCCGCAACGCGTGGCCGGACATCGGCGAGGCGAACATGGACCTCATTCAGCAGCTGATCCTCGCCCGTGAGCAGGGCGTGGCTGTTGTCCTGTGGAGCTGTCGTGAGGGAGAGGCGCTGGCGAGAGCCGTCCTCTGGTGCGCCGGCTTTGGCCTGTACTTCGATGCGGTGAACAAGAATGTCCCGGAGCGCATGGCTCTGTATGGACAGGACTCGCGGAAGGTCTCGGCGGATGTCTACCTCGATGACCGGGCCCAACGCCCCGACACCCCGTGGGGAGGCGCGTGAATGGATTCGGTCAGAGAGTTTCTGGAGTCGGCCAAGTGGGCCCACATGAAAGCGGCGCGGCTGTCCCGTAAGATCGAGCAGCTGACCACACAGGTCGAGCACATCACCCCATCCTATTCCGGGATGCCGGGCGGCGGAGGGTCCGATCCATCCTCCGCTTGGGCCGCATTGGCTCAGCTTCGGTCGGAGTATCAGGAGGAGCTGGCAAAGGCAGAGGCGCAGGAGAAAGCGGTGGCGGACTTCGTTGAGTCCATGCCTACCCCCGTCTACCGGGAGATCCTGATGCTTCGGTATTGCGAGGGTCTTCGCTGGCCTCTGGTCGGACAGGCGATGGAAAAGTCGGGATGCTACTATTCCGACAGGCACATATTCAAGCTGCATGGCCGGGCCCTACAGGAGGCCCGGGAGATATGGAAGGAGAAGGAAAATGAACAGACCCGAGATTTTGGATAAGGCGAAAGCCTGTGTGTGCGGAGATCGTGAGCAGGATTACGGATCACCGGAATCCAACTTCAGGCGAATCGCTGAGTTCTGGACTACCTATCTCGGCTACGACGTTTCGACCGTAGACGTGGCGGCGATGCTCGCCATGTTGAAGATAGCCCGTATCGCATCCGGCCACGCCAAGGAGGACAACTGGGTCGACCTCGCTGGGTACGCCGCCTGCGGCGGAGAGCTCGAGTCAAACCTCGACTGGGTAAAGGAGGTGATGAGAGATGATGCCTAACAAGCTGTGCCCCATGGGTTTCGGGAACACGCTGTTTACCAGGACGGATTACATCTGTCTCGGCACGGTGTGCAGTTGGTTCAACGACGAGACCGGCAAGTGTGCTGTTGCTGAGCTGGCCTTCAAGTCCGAAGCCAAGCCCGAGGTCAAGAAGACCACCAAAGCCAAGAAGTCCACGGAGGGTTAACGCCCCATGGAGGAACGGAAGTACACACTGACTGCATTCAGAAACAGGCGGGTGCCGATAGGCTCCCGTCTGGAACTGACCTGGCCCGAGATCGTCGAGAAGTTCCGAACACCGGTTATCACGGACGAGACGCTCGAAGAGTATCAGGCCATGACCAATGAGCAGAAGACCGACGTCAAGGATGTGGGTGGATACGTAGCGGGTGAACTGAACGCCAACCGTCGGAGCAAAGCGGCGCTGGTCAGCCGCTCGATCATCACGATCGACGTGGACGACGCCCCGAGCGAAGACTGGATGTTTGGCTACAGCTGCCTCTTCGTCCCGAAGCATCTCGTCCATTCCACACATACCAGCACCAAGGAGCACCCCCGGTTCCGCATCCTCATTCCCCTTGCCCGTCCGGTAAACGCTGACGAGTACCGATATCTCGCCCAGATGCTGGCGGATGAGGTAGGACTGGAGGCGGTGGACGGAAGCACGGATCAGCCGGAGCGCCTGATGTTCTGGCCCTCTGTACCTTTCGACGGCGAGTATGTCTTCTACGAGAACGGCGAGGAGTTCTTAGACCCGGACAAGGCGCTCCCTGCGGATTTCGTTCAGTCGCTTCCCGCCGTTCAGAAGGACAAGCCCGTCGAGAACGGGGTGCTTGAGATCGGTGAGGGCCAGCGCAACAAGACGGTCTTCAGCTTCGCCGCCACCCTGCGCGGCAACGGCCTGGACCAGAGCGGCATCCGCGCCATACTGGAGGAGTACAACGACCGATACTGCTCTCCGCCTCTCGAGTCGTGGGAGCTGGACACGATCTGCCGGTCCGTCTGTACCCGGTACCAACCCGGCGAGGCGGTAGCTGCTTCCCTGCGTGACGCCTGGGATGACTTCAACGATCTCGGCGAGTGGAAAGAAACCAAACCCGCGCCGATCAAGCGTCTCGAGGCTGAGTCCTTATCCAGTCTGGTTGGCCGCCATGTTGACGCTCCGGTCTACGTGGTGGATGAGCTGATCGCCAACGGCATCACGATCCTCGCATCCCCGCCGAAGTTCGGCAAGTCCTGGATGTGCATGGACCTCGCGATCTCCGTGGCGAGCGGCACGGAGTTCATGGGCCTGTCCACTCACAAGCAAGGCGTGATATACCTCGCCCTTGAGGATGGCGATTACCGCTTGAGAGACCGCGGCCTGAAGGTGGCCGGGGATCGTCCGGTACCGAATAACCTGTACCTTGTTGAGGAGGCACCGGCTTTGCAGGACGGCCTGCTCCCCATGCTGAACGAACTGGTTGAATCCAGCGAATCCGTCGGCATGGTCATCATCGACACCCTACAGAAGATCCGAGGGACCGCCGGCAGGACTGAGGGCGTGTACGGTTATGACTACCGCGAACTCGGCCAGCTGCACAAGTATGCCCTCGATAATAACCTCGCCGTCGTCCTCGTCCACCACCTGAACAAGGGAGGAGATGACAATGACTTTGTCAGTCGCCTCAATGGTTCGACGGGTATCTCAGGCGCGGCGGACTCTATCATCACCCTCTCAAGAGCGAGACGCGGGGATAAGGAGACGCGCATGTCGATCACCGGGCGCGACATCACGGAGCGGACTTTGATCCTCGAGATGGACTGGGGCCGGTATCGCTGGACAGTCCTCGGGGAAGAGCATGAGGTATCCGAGCGGAAGGACGAGCTGGAGTTCGCCAACGACCCCCTGGTCAAGACCATCCAGTTCCGGCTGGACGAGGCGGAGGAGCTGCTCCTCGACGACCCGGAGGCTACCACGGCGACCTGGTCCTGTACCTCAGCCGAGCTCCTCGACGAGGTGGAGCGTCTGTATGGCCCGCAGGACACCAGTCCCACCGGGATCGGGATGCGGGTGAAGCGGCTCACCCAACGGCTGGAGTCTCAGCTCGGTATCTCATACACGAAGGACGCAAGCCACAGGAAGGGCAGGAACCACACCTTTACACGGGAAATCATTTGAGCTATACTATAAGGGCCAGCGCAACCTGGCCCTTTTCCCTTTGCCCGGCAGGCGAGGAAAAAGGAGGAATCATAATGGCAAAGCAGTATACCTGCACCCTGACGCTCCCGAACGGAAAGCGAAAGTATTTCCGGGGCGCAACAAAGAAGGAGGCCGAGAAGAAGCGGGACGAAGCCAAGCGCGAGATCGACAGGGGGCTTGACCTCAGTCAGTCTCTCACCGTGGCTGAGTTCGTTGATCTCTGGCTCCGTGAGTACAAGGACGGCGTGATTCACGACACGTCGTACATGACCTACGAGACCATGCTTCGGTGCTACGTCCTGCCTGAGATCGGAAGGCTGAAGATCAAGGACGTAAAGCCCGCTCACATCCAGCGGATGATGCGGGCCATGGAGGACAAGTCCCGAGGTACCCAGGCGAGGACGCTGACCCTGGTGCGCAGTATGTTCAAGTCCGCGGTCGAGAACGACCTGATCCTCAAGAACCCTTGCGTCTCCAGCATCCGCCCGCGCGGCGAGGACACGGAAGAAAAAATGCCCCTCACCCCCGAGCAGGAAGATCTCCTGCTTGAGAAGGCGAAGGGCACGGACATGTATCTGTTTGTGCGGATCGGCCTGGCGGCTGGTCTCCGGCACGGCGAGCTGGTCGGTTTGCAGTGGCAGGACTTCAACTTCGAGACCGGTGTGCTGTCGGTCCAGCGGAGTGTGGTGCGCACGAGGGAGAACCGGAGCGGTGTGCTGTCCGGCGATATGAAGACCGCCGCCGCACACAGGTCTATCCCGTTACCTTGGTCCGTGATAGCGGAAGTCCGTGCGGAGATGGCCCGAAGCAACTCGGTGTATGTGATACCCGGGCCGGACGGTTCTCATCTTTCTCTGTCCACATCCTCGCAGCGATGGGAGCGGATGGTCAAGGGTCTCCCGTTTCATGCGACCCCGCACCAGATGAGGCACACCCGGATCACCCGCTGGTTTGAGCAGGGGCTGGATATCAAGGAGATCCAGTACCTTGCCGGGCACACCACAGCGCAGGTCACCCTCGAAATCTACACGCACTATCAGGCGGAGACCCGTATCCAGGAGACCGCCCGCAAGATCCAGGCCATGTGATGTTGCATAGGCGTTGCATACCACGGCTACAAAAACCCCGTATCCCTTGGGCCGCAAGGGATACGGGGACATCAAGGAACTACTTTTATAAAAAGCCCCATTCACGTTACGTGAATAAACATTTTCTGCATTTTGCGTATACCGAAAAGTGGAAAACGATAGACGGCAGAATGACTTCGGGCCACCGGCGCGGATTTCGTCTCCGCTTTACGTGAACGGTATAAACATGGTTAGACAAAACTAAGGTTGCAAGATGTTGCAAGTTTGTTGCAAGTATAGCCTGCCGGGCAAAAAGAAAAACCCCGATGAGCAATAAGCTCATCGGGGTTTCGTTTTACCTTTCGCCGGCTTTCTCCAGTTGTCTGGCCAGCCACACCTTCGCGTCCTTGCTGAGCTGATCGCGCATGCCCTTGAGCAGCTCCATCCGCTTAGAGTTACTGGCTTTCTTCCAGGCGCTGGACTCAACCAGCTCGTTGTAGTACGCGGGGTAGATGTCACGCACGTGCTTGTACAGGACTTCCTTGCGCTCAGGGGTGAGGTCGTACTTGTGGCTGCCGCGCTTGGCGTACACGTTCTTACTGGTGGTCGTGTACTGCTGGCCCATGATGTACGCCTGTTCGGTCGGGGTCAGCCAATCGGTGTTGATGACCAGGTTGTAGAACTCGCCGCTGTTTCTGACGGCGATTCCCTTCGCGCTGGCCTCGGCTTTGATGAGCGCGGTGTCTACCAGTCGGGTAGAATCGCCGTCGCACTTCGCGGCCCAGTTGTCGTCGTCCGTTTCATACTCCGGGAATACTGCCTGCTTGCCGAGGATGTTGCCGTACTCCTTCATCGTCTGGACTGCCTTAGCCTTCTCCGTGTCGGAGAGATCGGCATAGGAGTCGCTGTTGAACAGCTCGGTCAGCAGGGAGAACGTGGAGTTGCCACGGACCTTAGCGTACTTCTCGTACTGCTCGGCGGTCAGGTTGTGGTTCTCGTTGTTGAACTCGATGTGCCTATCCGCCGGGGACATCAGGACACCGGTGCCAACCTTATCGGCCAGCCGCTGGAGTTCCTTGTCCACCTGCGTGTTCTCGATCTCGTTCCGGTAGCCCGGGGAGATCATGTTGTCGATCAGCCGGAGCACGAAGCTCTTGGTCGTGTCCTTGCGGCCCCAGGCGTCGATGTAGTTCGGGCGGAAGTTGTTGAGTCCGGGCACCTTGCCCATGACGTTGGTCTGTATCCAGCGCTGCATCGACTGCGGGATGTCGCTGTTCTTGTCCACGTAGGTCGTGCGCCGGTCTGCCGGGATAGAGCGGGCAACTTGGCCGAGTATCGTCGGGATACCCTGCGAGAGGTACCCGGTAGCCGCCGTCGAAATGATCGAGGAGAGGGGATTGTCGTCCCACTTGGCCGCCTTGAGCGCGTCGTTCAGACCGGACAGCATGGACAGCTGCGTCAACGGTTCGGCAATTACCATCAGGGCGTTCTGGAGATCGGCGGCGTTGAAGCCGTTCTTCTCTCTCAGCTCATCGAAGATAGCCGCGCCAACGAACAGGGGCATAGCGGAGGGCGCTGCCCAGTCGATGGTGTAGTTGGTGCCGTCGCCCACGTCGATCGAATAGTTCTGGATGCCGATGAGCTTGTCGGCGTCAGCCTGCTTGTCATCATCGTCGTCGCCGCCGTGGAGGATACCCTGGCTCGCCAGCCAGAATCCGATGATCGCGATGCCCGTGCCCGTAAGGCCAGAGGCAAGGTGATCCACGAAATCGTTCGCCGAGATGTCGCCCTTCCTCAGCTGCGCCGCCAGCCGGGTCGCGGTGTCGAGCAGGCCGATGGGGCTGTACTCGATGCCGCGCTTGAGAATGTTGATCGGGGTTTTGGTGAAGGGCAGCATGCCCTCCGCGAGGACACCGAGGACAGGAATCCGCTTGAGCTGGTTCAGAGCAGCGGCTGTAACAGAAGCATCACGATACGTAGCCTTCTGCGCCTCGAGGAAGGCGTATTGCCTGGCCGCGTTCAGGATCGCTTTTCCTTCGCGGGTACCCTGGAGCTCCTCGATGCTCATGCCTTTGGTCGCGAGGAAGTTGGTCAGCGCATTGACGTAGTGGAACCGGAGGAACTTTCCGTCGACCTTTTCCAGCCCTTTCCCGCTTGTTGTTCTGGCCCACTCAAGAGCTTTGTTCTTGAAGATCGTGCGGGCCTCCATCACAGCGTTCGTCGGGTTGTACTTGCCGCCGGACTGGAGCTCCTGCTTGATCCCTTCGTAGTCCTCTTCTGCGAACTTCCGGTACTCCGCTGTCCCTTTACGGTCGAGGAGTCCCTTGAAGCTCGTGGTCCTCTGGCTGGGGTCTTTGATGAACTGGGGCTCAAGACCGGCCCGGATGAGGTCCTTGGCGAACTTCGCCGGAACGAAGAGCGCGTTGCCGAGGAGGTTTCTGAAATGGGTCTTGGGGTTGCCGAGCATGGACAGGTAACGCCAGGCGTTCCACTTGTCCGCGAAGTTGACGGGGACCTGATTGGCGATGTCTTTGATGAGCTCGCCGATGGCAGCGTCCAGCTCTTCCTTGGTCTTCGCGTTCAGGACAGCTTTTGCATACTTGCTGTCGATCTTGATCTGCTTGCCGTTCTTGAGGCGCTTGGCGTACTGACGGTTGAGCCGGTTGGCCACACGCTGGAAGTAGTACAGCTGATAGGACTTCGGCATCTTCTTCAGCATGCTGAACGCCTGAACTGTCTGGCCTGCCGTCGTACCGACCTCAGCCAGCTCGGCGATCAGACGCATCGCGGTCTCCATGTCGCCGGCGTTGAGCGCTTCATTCAGCAGAGTCTCGCCGACAGCCACGTCGTTCTTGGTGAGCCTGGATTCCGCGTCGATCTTGCCTTGCCATTCAGCCAGGACTTTGTCGTAGCCTTTGCGGGCCAGTTCGCGGTCGGCGTAGGCGATGGCCGCCTTGTCCGTCATCCGCTGGTAGGTACCGCTGTCCAGGAGGAACTCACGCTTGAGCGCGTCCATCGTCCACTCGGGGGTGTTCTTGGACTCGGCCGCCGTGCGGAAGAAACGACGGGCGTAGCCCGTGTCCGTCTGCTTCGGGAAGGAGACGTCCCTCGCCGGGTTCGCGCCCTTCTCCAGAGCGCCGAACTCTTTGATGAACTGCTTGAACTGGTCATTGATGACCTTGGCCTCACCGGGGGTCACGCGCGGCTGGAAGATATTCCGCGTCCGCTCGTTCTCCATCTGCGGGAGGTTACCGGTCTGGACGAACTGGAAGAAGAACTCAGACAGCGCAGCTGCCGCCCGGTCTTCGTCCTTATCCCACAGGATCTTGAGGAGGGTATCCTCAAGGCTGCCGTCCTCGTACCCGGTGTCCACGTCCGTGTAGTCGGCGGAATGGTTGTACCGCGGGTCGAGGGTCGGGAAACGGTTGTTGACGGACTTGATCTGGTTGGAGTTGAAGACGATGTAGATATCGCCGGAGCCGTCGCCATCGTTCGGGCGACCGGCGAGGTCGTAGATGTTGTGGATGATGACCGAGTCGTAGTTGTGCGCGAGAGCGTACTTCGCGATCTCGTCGGTCGCGGCGTATCCGTTCGGGAACGCCTTGAGCAGCTCCGGGTTGTGCCAGATCTCAATCGCGTCCCATTCGCCGGGATATTTAGTCCCGTCAACAGCGTCAAGGACGGTGCCATCAACCACCAGGGGGTTGGTTGTGTTCGCGTAGAACGCGGAGACGCCGGTCCCGGGGAGGATGATGGGCAGGTCGTCGATCGTGGACCAGAACCCGTCCATGCCCTCGTTCTCGAACTGCACGTCTTCCTTGTTGCCCGTCACGAAATCGTCCAGGGTGTTGATCTGGTCCGTGATCCGCTTGGCCTGTTCCTGCAGCCGCCAGTTAAGGATCTCACCGGTCTCCGGGTTTATGATCGGTTCGGCCTTTGCCACCTGCCGCGCGAGATTGGCCGCGCGGTAGGAAGAGCTCCAATCGAGGTTGTCCGTCGTGCGGAGCTTGTCGACCGCGAAGTATAGGTCGTTTGCGAGGTCATCGAACTCCTGGAGCTTCTGCTGGGTGCCGGAGTCGGTCATGCTGTCCATGACATCCTCGAGATCGGCAAGCAGGTCGCCGAGCTTGTACTGGTCGTCGAGCATAACGCCGAGGATCTGCTCAAGCTGCGAAACGGCATCGGACTCGACCGGCGTGATTTTGCCGTATTCCTGGCCGACGGTGGCGTTGTAGATTTCGGCGTAGGTCTTCGCAGCTTCGGCCTTTTCTTTCGGGGAGCCGTACTTGATGTCCAGGACCAGCTTGTCAATAGCCTGGTCGGGCCGCGGGCCAAGACCAAGTCTATCCGTGAGCTCGCTCAAGATGGCCTCGTGTTTCATCAGGTCGACCATCTCGCCGGGGCCAAGCTGCTGCTTGGAACTGGCCATGTAGGTCTCGCTCGTAGCCGGGTTGGTGGCGAGGAAAATCGCTTCCGCATCTTTCGCCTTGCTGGGGTCCCACACCAGGTAGATGCTGCGCCCGCCATGGAACAGCGGGATCACGCCGTAGACCAGCACACCGTTTCGGTCAAGGCTCTTGGCCTTATCGAAGAAGGAAGCCTGGACCGGGCTGATGTAGTTGCCATCGAGGTCGTGGTGTCCTCCCCGGCCCTTCTCGATAATGCCGCGATCCTCCATGTCTTTGAAGACCTTGGCGTCGTAGTCGGCGGAGTGGTTGTACCTCGGGTCGAGAGTCGGGTGGCGGTTGTTGACGGACTTGGCCTGGTCCGGGTTGAACACGACGTACACATCGCCGTATCCATCGGGGTGCTGGCCAATGGCGTCCATGATGTCGTGGAAGATGACTGAGTCGTTCGGGGTCTCCTCCAGCACATACTGCACGATGGTGTCCGTGTCGACGTAGGTGGCGTCGGGTTTCATCTGGAACTCTTCGTAGCCCGGCTGGTCCCACACCCGCTTCTTCCAATCCATGAAGGCTTTGTTGTTGCCCATGTAGATGTGCCGCCAGTTCGCGTGGTTGCCGTAGATGACGAAGGGGTTCTTCGTGTTCGCGTAGAACATACGGATGTTGGCGGTGGGGAGGAAGTTGGGGATATCCGCGGCGGCGACGGTTGTGCCGTTGGCGAACTTAACTCTCGGAGGCTCCGTGCCATCAGTCGGGATCAGCTCAGCCTTGCCGCGCATCGGGTTGTCCTTGGTGATGGCGTTGTTGTACATCACCACCAGGCGTCTCGCGCCTTCGTTTGCGTAGTTGTCGGTACCGGCTGCGAACTTCCTGAGCGCAGGGATTCTCTCGGCGAGGGTCTCCGCGTTCATCCTCACGGAGTTGGCCAGCTTCTCAACCAGCTGCTCGTAGGCCATGAGGTCGGCGACCTTGCCCTGACCCTCCGGCGCTGCTTTGGCGTAGCCTTCGCTCACCTTGGGGTTGGTGGCCAGGTACAGGGCTTTGGTCTTGCTGGCCTTGTTCGGGTCCCACATCAGATGCATGCCCTTGCTGCCGCCGTACAGCGGGAGGATACCTTTGACCAGTCGGCCATCCTTGTCGAGCATCTTCGCTTCGTCAAAGAGCCAAGCCTGGTCAGAGGAGATCGAATAGCCCTTCGCGTCCGTAAAGCCGGTGGGCTTTTTCTCGAGGATGCCCTTCTTCACGGCGTCCTCTTCCACCTTCTCGTCGTAGTCGGCGGAATACTGGAGGAGGTCGCTGGTCGTCGGGTTGGTGTTGTACGTGGACTTGGCCTGGTTGTTGCGGAAGGTCACGTACACGGTGTCGAGGTCACGCTCGCCGCCGCCAAGGGTCTGGCCTTCCGGCACGACGTTGACGTTGGTGAACTTGAAGCCATCGTTCGGGCCGACCGGGTCGCGGTTGTTGTCGAAGATGCCGGCCTTGTTGGCGGGATCGTTGACGAACTTCCTGACCTCACGCTGGACAAAGTCCAGCCCCTGGCCCTGCGCGTCGATGACCTTCGGCTTGCGGATGTCGAGGTAGGTCTCGAGTACCGACTTCCCGTTCACGACATTCTCGCGCTGAGCAAACTGGAAGCCCGGGCGGGTGGGGTCGAGACGGGTGATACCGGAGACATACTTCTTGTTCTGCTCTTCCAGCTGGGCGATCTGGCTGCGGAGCTTCTTGACCTCAGACTCGGAGGTCGTGGGGTCAGCCAGCTTGTCGAAGATAGCCGCCAGCTTCTCGCCTGCGGCTTTCTCGCTCTGGCCATACGCCGCCGCGCCGGTCATGCCGCGCTGAATGTTCATCGAAGCAGGGCGCTCCGTGAACATGGAGAATCGTCCGGGGGCCTTGGCGTTATGCACACCGTTCTCGGCGGCCAGACGGTAGGTGTTAATAAGAGCGCCATCCTCGGTACGGATGGCGGACTTGTCCATATACTGGGAAAGCTGCGCCGGAACACTACGACCAAGGTTGTCCTTGGAGCGGTTGGGCTTCGGCTTGGCCGGGGCCTTCTCCACGACGGGGTTGTCGAACTTGCTCCAGGAGAGGGAGACGTTCTGCGCCAGAGCGGTAGCTCTCTTCGTCCGCTCCATCGCCTGCTTGCGGTCATTGGTCTTAACGCCGAACGCTTTGGTCAGCATGGCAGGGGACACGTCGTCATACACGACCGTATTCCCTTTCGCATCCGTGATCCTGACGTCGAAGGCGTTACGATCACTGCGACGACGGCGAATCTCGATCGTGTCGGAACGACCGATGTTCTTCCACCAGTTGCCGCCCTTGTCTTTCCGGGCGTACTTGGTTTCGTTGTCCTCGACGCGGGTGACCGTCTTGACCTCTTCCGTGGCAGTCTCCTCAGCGGCTTGAGCTTCAGCTTCTTGGGCCTCAAGCTGCGCCACTTTTTCCGCCGTGGCAGTCATCTGCTGGGCCATCTTCGGGATAAGAGCCGCTGCCCGGGCTAAGATCGCGGGATCATTAGCCAGTTCAGGATTAGCCTCGAGCTCAGCTTTCAGCTGCTCGTAGGCGCTGCGCTCGTCCGGGGTGACGCCGTTGTCGACAGGCTTCGGCGCGGCCTTCGGGATGGGCTTGACCTTGAGCGGTTTCTTCTCCTCGACCTTCGGCTTGGGCTGGGGCGCGGCCTTCGGGATGGGCATGGCCTTGAGCGGTTTCTTCTCCTCGGCCTTCGGCTCGGGTTTGGCCTCCTCGGCAGGGGCCACGTCCTTCTTCGGCTGGAACGCCATCTGCACCGGAGACTTCAGCTTCTCAGTTTTTGCGCCAGAGTCTACGACATCTTTATACTTGTCTTCCTGCGGGGCGTTCTGCTCCTCAGTCGTGATGTCGTCGGTGTTGGCGGTCCGAATCTTGTTCCGGTTCTGGAGCGCCTCCATCTTCTTGTAGATCTCGTTGGCCCTCTCGGGGAAGGCGTCGAGTTCAGCGAAGAGCGCGTCGTACTCGGCCTGGAGATCATCCTCCGGGTTCTCGTCCGTGACTTCCCAGAGGTCGTTGCTGAAGACGTTGCTGTTGCGGGCGTTACGCGCGAGCTGTTCGTCGAACTCTTCGTCCGCAAGATAGTCCGCGGAGTAGTTCATGCGCCTGTCTTGACTGGGGTGCTTGTTGTTGACGGACTTGATCTGGTTTGGATTGAACACGACATAGATGGTGCTGGGCTGCTTGCCCCCACCAGGGAGCTTAGTTCGATAGCCGCCTTTGTCGTGTACGTCTATCATAATCGCAGAGTCATAACCACGCTCGTAGGCGTAGTTCGCTATTGCCCTCGTATTGATGTGGGGGTGAATCAGGTCAAAGTCTTTGTACTCGTAGTTGTCATACCACTCCCAAAAATCTTCTTCCCATTCTTCCCCGGCGATAGCATCTGCAAGATCAGACCACCAACTCCCCTCGCCCCAAACGACAAGCGGGTTGGTGGTATTAGCATATACCGCCCAAGAACCAGAGTCGGCAAGCGCGTTAAGAACCTCCGACACCTCAACGCGGTTTCCGGCTGTGTCGGTAACGGGGAAGAATACCCCATCCGCGAGTGCGTCCGCGAGAGACGTCGCCGAGCTGTTAACCACGGCGTCCACCATACCCAGAGCCGCGAGGACTTCCATGCGGGTTCTATCAGAGATCTCGTCAGATGTCCCAAGCTTTGCCGCTGTGTCATCTATTACGTTACGGCATTTAAGAATAAGGTTGAGGAGCTCTCTTATATCGGCGTTGCCGGCCTCGTTTGCTTTAAGGAGAGACTGAATTTTTTCTTTGACTGTTGCTACGGTACTAAGAAGCGCTTCTGTAATGACGCTGTCCGGGTCCGCCTTGCGGAGTCTGAGCTCACTGTAGTTGGCCTCGTCCGCCAAATCGTTTATCTGCGGGAAGCTCGTTCTCAAATTAGAGAGTTTACTTCTCACCTGCACCGGTAAAAGCTTTCCTTTATTCTTTATCCAAGGAGTCTTTCCCTTGTACGAGAGCAAAGCGTTGTACATCTTGTAGAGAAGACGTATAGAATCTTCACTCCGGTCTTCAGCCAAAGTAGTAGGCAGGGGCAGGTCGTCGAAATCCTTATACCCGAGCTCGGACGCGATGTGCTCACGCAAAGCCCCGAGGGCCTTCATGTCGATGAGGTTGTCGCCCTTCTTCCCATACGTCGCACCGACTGCTCGGTTGTCCGTAAGGAAGATAGACCGACCATCATCAGACTTGCCGGCGGGATCGTATGCGGAGAACCCAAGATTATCGGTGGCAAGATACAGAGGAATGATTCCGTTGACGACTTCGTATGTTCTTTTATCATAGGACTGTGCCCGGCCAAAGAAATTACGAACGTCGTTCGTGATCGGTGCGCCCGCAAGATCTGTCGGTCCTCCGGCCATCACATAATCCTCTATATCAGGATCTGCCCCTTCGATTTCGAACCCATCAAGTTCAAGCTCTGTCGTCTCGTTGAGGTACTCGTTGGTGTCAAAATCCTCAGCGAATTTATCCACGTCGTAGTCCGCGGAGTAGCGCCGGTTCTCGTAGGCGTCGATGATCTCCTGCAGCTCGGGGTCGTCCCCCTCCATCTGGAGCTGGAACTTCGCCACGTTGTAGGCGTCCTTCAGCGTCTTGACGGGCATGCCGAGGATAGTGGCGTAGCGGTCGAGGACGGACGCTTTGCGCTTCTGGTAGTAGTTGCGGAGATAGGAGTAGATGCGGGAGGGGTCGATGTCGAAGCCCTCGAAGGTATGCGTACCGGCCGCAATCCCCTTGATGTTGAAGTCAATGGAGAAGGTCTTGCCGGTGAAGTTATCCACGACGGCGTCGATCACATCGTACTGCTCGAAGGTGGGCTCTATGTCGCCGTTGACTTCGATGCCGACACCGGGCTTGACGCGGACGCCGCCACGGGCGATGAAGTCCTTGATGTCCTCGCCCTCAGTTCCATGGAGCTGGTTGAGGATCTCCTCGTGGACACCGCCGATGTTGTCCGTGAACGAAGCAGTCGTGCCATCCGGGTTGATGAGACCAATGGACTGGAAATACTCGGGGTCGTAGTCAGCGGAATACTGTTTTCTCGCATTCTCGTCTACCAGATTTGACTCCGTATTATTCGCAAAGAAATCGTCTACGATTCCTTTGACCTTCGCCCACAGCTCGGGTGCCTTCATATCGAAGGCCATAGAACGACCAGCATGGATGTCGCAAATGAGTTCTTCTTCCGCGTCATGGAAGTTGTCCTCGCACCAATCTCGATAGGCTTTCAGCACAACCGCAAAACGGCTATACTCATTGGCGTTCGGGAGAAGCCGGTTCCTTAGATTTCTCCACGCTTTATCCGCAAGATGGCCGCCTTTGTCCAACCAGTAGTGGGACTTCTCATGGTTTACCATGATTTCCAGAGTCCAGCCGTCGTCTTCCCAGTCCCCGGTCTCTATTTTGGCAAGATTAACGAAGAAGCCTCCGTCTGCCCCTTGCACGACCGAGGGAACAGTAAACATGTAATAGGCATACTCTGAATAGTCACGGTAGTAGGTAACGTCAGAGTCCGGGGCAACGCTGGCGAGAGCATCTTTGATCCACCGGTATTCTTCAGGGACTTGGTCTTCCGGGACGATCTCCGCCTCCTCGAATTCTACGAGGTTCTTTACTTCGTCTTCGTGGAGGTCTTTGCTTTCTTTGAGGAGTCGTTCGGACTTTCTTGCAAGATTTCTTTTAGGCTTCTGGACGGGATTCCTTTCGCGCTCTGATGCACGTACCGGCGTCTCGCTTCCGGCGGCAGGGCCTTGAACTCTGCTTCTGTCAACTGTTTCTTCTCCATAGTTTTCCTCCTCATAGTCTGCCGAATGCTGAGTCAGGTCGTCGATTCGGCTCTGGTACTCTTCGATCTGCTCATTAAGAGCGTTGATAACATCCCTATGGCTTTGGGTGTTCCGAGTCCCGTTCTGCTCGGCCTCGCGAATAAGGCGCTTGCGCTCTTTCCGCAGGTTCTTTACAGAACGCTTCAGGTCTTCGGCGTCCGCATTACGGATCGCTTGTTCATTCGCGGTCGGTGTTCTCGCCTCTTCGGCGCGGGTTTCCGGCTGGGCAGTGGTCTCAGGAGCGGTACCGACGTCGATCTCGGTGCTGTCGCTCTGGAGATAACCGTGGCGATCGTAGTACTCTTTGTTGATGCGGTCAGCCTTAATGGCCTCCTGCACTGCCGGATTGGACGTATCGCCCATGCCGATGGCCCGAAGGTTATTCTCCTCTACCCAGGAGCGAACTGCTTCTTGGTAAGCAGAGAAGTCGAAAATACCCTGGAAGTTCTGTCCGCCGTAAGCGAAGCACAGCATGTCCTCGAACACCTGCCACGTTCGCTCTAACTCTGTCTTACCGAGGAAGTATCCTTTGCCGTTGTAAAGATCGTACAGGAAAGAGAAAGGCTTCGCCGTGTTCTCCCCATAGATATCCGAGATCACCTTAAACAGAAGGGCTTTTTTCGCCTCTGGGTCAAGCGCGTCCAGCCACAGGTGCAGGCTCTCGTGATCTGCGTACTGGTTCTGGCCAAACTGCCCGTTCACCCGAATCTGGCAGACATATACACCTCTTATCGGGTCCCAGCCGCAGCACGAATCCTGGCCAACAACAAACTCGACGACGTCAAAGCCTCTGGAGACCAGTGCCTCCTGTAGACGCTTTTGACCCTCGTCGAGTTCTTCGCTCGGTATTACTCGTGCCCGAACATCTTCATTTCTTGCTGCACCTGCTCTGGATCGCTGTCCTGATCTATTACCAGATGCGGGAGCTCGCCCAGATGTCGGATTGCTTCCAGATCCTTCTGGTGCTGCTCCGGGTACTTGTCCTTGAAGTCCGGCGCCGACGCCATTTTCAGGTACGCCAGCGGGTCTTCCCGTATCAGCTTGTCGAAGTCCACTTTGTCCATTCGTAAATCCTCCTTGCATGGCAGCGCCACGCGCCTTCGCGACGACTTTCATCGACCGCTTGACGTCGGCCTGCTGTTCCTTAACTGTCTGCTGCTGACCGGCCAGCTCGTTGAGCTGCGTCAGAACCATATCCGCGCCGGCATACTCGCTGAGGTCAAGCCCCAGGATCTGGAGCGCTGCCGCACGAATCGCCGGGCTGCTGGCCCTGACCAGCTTGGCCTCCTTCTCGGAAACCTTCTGGCCGTCCAGCACTTTGTTGAACACCGCGCCGATCTTCTCCGCTTCCTTGATCTTCACACCGGAGTCGTAGAGCGTCTGCACAGCGGGGCTGACGACGTTCTTCTCCGGGTTGGAGTTCTTCAGCGTGGAGTAGATCTTGTTGAGCGCACCCTTGTAGATGGTAGATCTCGCCGCTCTGGACAGCGCGTTGTCCACGGACATGTCCAGGTCGCCCTGGAGCTGGCTGAGAACCTGCTGAGCTTCAGTAGACTTGTTGATAGCCTCCTGCATCTCCGTGGTGATGGGCTGACCCATAGCCAGCTTCGCCACAGACTCGGCAAGTCCCACATCACCGTTGAGCGTATGCAGCATGGAGTTGGCTCCAGCGATCATATCTTCAAGGGCGATGCTGTCTTTATTATATGCGACGGTACCCGGGTTGTCAAGGAAGCTGGTATCTCCGCCAGCCTTTGCGTACTTACCAAATACCTCGCCGACGTTGACGTCGGTGGGCTTGACGGAGCCGTCCTTGAGATGCTTGGCCAGCTTGGCCGCCTCTTCGTAAAGCTCCTGCTGCTCCTTGGTGCCGCCCTCGACCGGGTTGTTCAGGACTGTATCGACCAGCTTCTCCGTGGAGCTCTGCCCGTTCAGCGCTTCGCCGATCTTGGTGAAGTTGGTGTTAAGACGGGTCTCCGCCATGGTGTTGGTCGGGCCCATCAGGAACGCGGACATAGCGCCAAGGAAGAAGTTATAGGCTGCCTCCTCGCTGATCGGCTCAAAGGCATTCTGCTCTCCGAACCACAGGTTGCGGATCGGGTTGGTCGCGATCTCCTGGATGTACTCCTGCGCACCTTCGCCGAGAGCACGAACGCCGGAGTTGGCCAGCGCCCGCAGGAAGGGGTTGGAGATGCTCTTCACGAACTTCAGGCCGAGGTCATTGGTAAGAGAACCGGCGATAGGTGCGATACCACTCAGCAGGTAGTCCGAACCAAATTCCATGAGAGCCTGCGTGGCGGCGAAGCCGGCAGCAGCTTTCGGGTTCTTGCCCTCGTCGACCGCCTGCTTGTACTCGTTGCCGTAAGCCGGGATGGACATGACGGCAGCGCCGAGGACACGGCCGACCATCGGGTTACCGGTCAAGCCAGATCCGATGATATTCGCCGCGATCTGCGGGTACTGGGCACGGGTCGTCAAAGCGGCGTCCCATACCGCCTGCGCAACAGTGAGCTCCTCATCCTGGCCGGGTTTGCCGAGCCAGCTGGGTGTGTCTTTACTGCCGAGACCAAGGTAGTCCCGATACATCTGGCCTTCCATCGAGGCCGCCGAATTGGCGACGGTACCCTTGCCGTTGACCGTCTGCCAGATCGCATCGCCGCGCTGCTTCAGGGACTCCCAGGCTTCCCGCGCTTCCTTCTTGGAGCCGGTAGCCAGGTAGAGGTAGCCGAGGAACTGCTTCTGGTACTCCGACGCGTTCTGCGCGGCGTCCTTGATCCAGTCCTTGTCGACCTTGTCCTGCAGCTCCGCGAAGCCCGCCGTGCCGTACTCCTTCAGCGTGGAGTCCTTGATGTTGTCTCCGACCTGCTGGCGGAGGTAGTCGTCGATGGAGTCGTTGATGCTGTAGTCGCCGAGGATGGTCCGGTCGTTCGGGTCGACCTTCGTATCGGTGAAGGTCTGGCGGAGACCGGTGCCGATCTGCCCGGCGAAGGCCGCGCCGGCGTTGGCCACATCCGCCTGCCAGAAGCGGGCCAGCTTGGAGTCGTTCGCGATGTCGTCGGCGAAATCCTTCGCCGCCTTCTGGTAGTTGATCGAGTCGCCGATGAAGCGGTCGAAGAACTCACGGGCGGCCTCCTTGCCCTCCGTAGCGTAGACGTAGTACATCATGTCACGCTGCTTCTCGGAAGCGGCGTCCAGGTTGTACCGGAGACGGAGGATCAGGTCACTGTCCAGACCCTGCTTGCCCTCGGCCACCTTCTGCTGGTAGTCCGTGCGGTTCTGCACACCGGAGAAGATGGAGTCGATGGTGTCGTCCGCCTGCTTGGAAACCTTTTCGGAAGCCTTCTTGGTGTAGCCGGAGACCATCTTCCGCCCCAGCTCGGTGTAGTCGTCGACGAACTTCTGAAGGGCACGGTACTCATCCGAACTCTTGCCCTTCTCCTTAGCGATCTTGTCCAGCTCGTCGTCCAGCGCATCGCGGTTGGCACGGTACTCCTTGGTGGCGTCCTTGCCATAACGTGAGGCCGTCTCCAAATCTCGGTACATTTTCGTGTGCGTCGGGTCGTCGAGCGTCTTGTAATAGGTGTCGTTGTACTGCTTCTGCCGGGCGGACGCATTGGACCAGTCGATGCCGTTGGCCGCGTCGTTC
>Ga0326512_10001153_pt1 | contig 21171 bp, 32 predicted proteins | sample 1_2617_0518_D_FD_203652 | JGI IMG/M metagenome (GOLD analysis project Ga0326512, IMG submission 203652) | Bovine rumen microbial communities from UC Davis, California, United States - 1_2617_0518 | ecosystem: Host-associated > Mammals > Digestive system > Stomach > Rumen | place: USA... | reverse complement strand
AGCTCAAGCAGAGCCTTTGTTACCTGAGGAATGAACAGGTTTACCTCTGCATCACCAGGAGTCATCTTAGATGCCCAAGGAGCAGAAAGACCGTGAATACGATAACGCTCTACAGATGGAGTACCACCAGTATAGCTGAAACCGCTATCCTCTGCTACAGGAACTTCAACAAGAGAAGCACCAGTAGCCAATTCAAAACCGTCGGCGAAACCGCCCGATACGACGTGGAGTTCATTGAGACCAGTGAAAACACCACTTGCATTGCTTACATTTGCCATAGTTTAGTTCTTGTGTTATGTTAATACTTAATTATTATTCTCGAAAGCCTTCCACTTTGTTTGTAAGTCGAAGGTTATTGTTGCGACTTGGAATCCATGACCATCACTGCCACTGAGACGTACAACAGGATTTGCTGCTGTGCAATAATCCCCTACGAAAGGGAATAGAGCAATAGCCTTTTCTACGAAATCTCCCATTGCATTTACATCAAGGGTCGTGTTCTTTCTTGCCTGTACGAACAGATAAAGGACTCCGTAAGTATTCAGCAAGGTTTTCTTAGTTCCAATGACATAATCCTCCATGCTGACAGGCAGATCGATAACAACAAACTTGGACATCGGCTTATCTTCCCCTTCTGTATTAGGTCTGTCCTTCAAGAAAATGTACTTGGCATCTACGATAGTCTTTACCGCGTTTGTCAAGTCATTGAAGATATTGAATAAAACCGATTTCTGTGCCATAAATTATGCTGCTTTTAACTCCATAAACGTCATTCCTGCGCGTTCTGCGAACTTCTGTGTCTGTAGGATACCTGTTGTCTGCCTCTGGATTTCAACCCAATTAGCATATTCAACAGTATAGGCAACCACTATGTCAAACATATTCTTGCCCTTAGGCACATAACTTTCAAAGAATGCTTCCGCATCATCTTTACCCCATCCGCCATTGGTGTTTACCGTTGGTTTATATACAGAACGTTCTCCGCTGTAGTCAGGATTGAAGCCGTACCTTTTCTCCTTTGTACTGAGTACCCGCATCTTTGGACGGATAGCCTCTCCAACGAGAGAAGAAGAATAATAGGCAATAACAGGGCTTCTCCTTCTATAAAGACAAACAACGATTGAATTCAATAGGTTTCCTGTAAAGTCATGCGCATTAGGATTCATCTCTCGCGCTTTGATAGCTGATTGAAGAATAGACCAGCAGTACTTCTTCAGTTCCTGCTCCGTCATATCCATTATCTGCTTCTCAAAATCCTTAAACGCAGTGTCTATAACAGATTTATTGCTCATACTTAGAACAATTAGTTCCTACTGTATTTCCATACAAGATGAGTTCCTGCGAAGCTCGCATTAGCTACGTTCTTATCAACAACCCTTCCGTATTCCCTATGAGTATCACCGTGAAAGACAATAATCTCGTCACCTTCCTTTGGCACAACGCCAAGTGCATCCCATCCGTCCTGATTCAAGGGCAGGGCGAGACCTCTTTGCGAGGTAATAACTTCTCCCCTGTCTGACGTAGTGTTGATTTTATAACTTCGGCATTCTCCTTCGTAGATGACTGTTTTCTGAGTTCCCTCTCCGGTGTTTTCTTCCGTCGTGGTTTCCTCAGAAGAATTTTCACTTTCTTGCTGATGTTCATTATCGGCTAGAAGCGTATCATCGTCACTACCCATTGGGTCATATCCTGCCATAGGATCGAAATCATCCTCATCCTCCATAGGGTCTGTAACCGTCTTTCGGATGATTCTGCACCAATGCGGGTATCTCGGATTAATAACGCTCATAATTAACGGTGTGTTCTTGGATTACGGATGCCACGACCTACAAATCCGTAGTATTCCTCACCTATAAGAGGCTCGTCGTACTTATCGAAAATGTCATTAGCCATGGCAAGATATTGCTTCAGAACGTTGGCAGACATACGCTCACCACCCTCAGTGTGTCTCCAGTCGGCATCCTCGTCGGAATTGCTTCCTGTCTGTGTAGGACTACCTGATATCCAAACATACAGCCATGCAAGACAAAGCTCGCGCTCACGAAGAGAAAGGCTGTCGATGTCTGTATCTTTTGTCGTACCTGCAGGACACTTTGCGTCTACAATAAATGTAGCAATGGCATCGTCAGGAACGATGATATTCCTGACTTTGCCATTTAGGTACTTCTCGATGGTCATTATATTTTCTGCCATGTCTTCAAGTCACTTAGAGATTCTTACTCTGATGAGCTAGAGCTTGATGAGCTGCTTGAACCGCCCTCATCTTCCTTCCAAACGGTTACGATACCGTGCTCACGAACATTGTTGAATACAGGACCTGCGAACAGCTCACAGTCAACAGTATTCTTGAGGTTAGGACGCTCCTCCCAAGAGTTCAGGACAACGATACGACCCTCTACAAGGCTGTAAAGGTCTGCACCTGTCTGACCCTGCCAACCCATACGATCCTGAAGGATGCTGCGCATACACTTCATCTCGAATGGACGGAATGCACGTGTAGAAGCAACGAGGTTGTGCTCGTCGAATGCAGGTGCATCGGCTACAGGCTTACCATCCTCCTCGTGACGAGACTTGTAGTCAATCTCCTCGAATGGCCAAATGCCAAGCTCCTGATACATCCAAGCAAGAATCTCAGAGCGAACAACCTTAATCTTAGGATCGTAAGAAATAGTTGTCTCGTCGTTCTCGATATGGATGTTCATGTAGTTGTTTCCGTACTTAGAAGCGAGGAATGCAGCCTTAACGCTTGGGTGGCTCAGAATCATGCGGAGCAGCTTCTTAGATACCTTCCAGTGGTCGAGACCAAGGTTCAGGGTATCAGTGTAGTACTCCTGCAGATCCATGAGGTCCTGGATAACGTCTGCCTTGTCGTTTGGAACGAGCTTGCGTACTCCGTCAACAGTCTTCCATACGTACCACATCTCAGTTACAGCCATGATGTTCTGCTCTGGGATTGGGAACTTGAAGTCGTAAGCAACACCGTCAACAGGAACGTCGTTGATCTGACCTGTAGACATTGCCTGCATGGTCATATAGTTCAACTCAGCGTGGATACCACCGAGCATCTTGCTTGCGTTATAAACGAAGCTGTCAACGAGGCTCTCACCGAATGTCAGGTTACTCAACTTGGCTACCTTACGAAGCTCGATGAAGTCATCCTGGTCGATAGAGAAACCGTGACCGATCTTAGGCAGTGTACCTGAGTACATACCCCATCCCTGAGTGTTGCGCTGTGGCTTGGGTGAGTTAGTACCCAATACAGATGCACGAACAAGGATTGGAGTCTCCTTCGTACCCTGCTTCCACTCGCGGTCATCAGTTGGCTGACCCCATGCGGCATACTTCTTCCAAATAGCCTGATTGTACTTTGCATTGATGTTGTCAAGCAAAAGTCCGAAGTTCTCAGCATCGACGAAACGAGCCAGAGAACCAATACCGTAAAGATTCTTATCTCTTGCCATAATTCTTTCCTCCTATTACTTACGTGGGCTGAAACGGAAAACACAGTCGGCCTTCTTCAAGGCTTCCTTAATCACATCAGGCAGAGCACAGATACGACGCTCCAGAATAGGAGCGGTAGCACCCCAACAAGCCTCGCAGTCCATTGCGTAGGCGTACTCGTCAACGAAGCAGTCATAAGGTGTCAGTGCGTTTGGCACAACCTTAATCTTGTTGTCATCACCAGCTTCAACAAGTGTACCACCTGCTGAACCGATTGCTGCACTCAGAGTCAGAACGTCTACGTCATCTGCGCTATCGTCAATAGCGGTGATTGTAGCGGGAGTTCCTGCAGTAGCGAGGTTAGATGGAGTTACGATGAGCTTCATTCCAACCTTGGCACGAGTACCCTCTTCGTTCTTTACTACGCTGACCTTAGTACCGTCAACGCTCTTTACCTCGAAGACATACAGAGGCAGTACCTGTCTCGACTCCTCGTCTGCATAGATAGGACTGAATGCAGGAAGAGCATTACCCTTTGCGGGAAGCACGTCGAGAGATGGGAACATGAAGCCACCGGTAAGCATCCAGGGAACTTCATGGCCTTCGTAAGCCTTGCGCACACCACCCCATTTCTTTGAGAACTTGGTGTAGTTGTTCAATGTTCCATTAATCATCTTCTGTAAAGTTTTTTGTGTTAGAAATATTGTTAATTCTCACTTATTTTGCAAATTCAAGGCTCTCAGAATATTCTTTCGAGTCCTTTGCGTTTGCTGCCACACGGTCTATATGGCTCTTGATTAGTGGCGACATGCCTCCTGCACCACCGCCACCGCCTTTGAAGGGCTGACTACCATCGTTCTTGTGCATACGATTGTAGATTGTTTCGTAGTCCTTCTCGGCTTTAGCCTTCAAAGAAGCTACGTCTGGCTTTTCGCCTATTTCCAGCTTCTCCAAACAGATTTCAAGAGCATAATCATCTTCCTCAACACCACGTCCGATAAGATATTCTCTTACCTGATTGCGGACATTGCTGACGCTGATCTGTTTCTTTTCCTCTGCCTGTTGAGTCAGGAAGTCAGAGAACTGCTTACTCAGCTTTCCCAATGCTCCTTCTTCGCCTGTAAGATCTGCCATTGCCTTTGCAAGAGCATCAGCAACCTTCTGATCTACATCCTGGTTCTGTTCCTCCTTCTTCTCTTCCTTCTTAGGGTCGGGCTTTGGATTCTTCTTCTCCCACTCTGCCTTTGCTGCTGCGATGGCATCAGCGATAGCCTTTGCCTGTGCATCCTTGTTGTCAGCCTCGAACTTTGTCTTGAAGTCATTAATACCACCTGACAAATCGTGACGGAGCTGACCACTCATGGTCTTCAGCATCTGAACAGGAAGATTCCAACTTTCGTCGTTAATCTTCTCATCGTCGGCAAACTGAGGAAGGAACAATGTTGCTACCTCGTCAATAGTTCTCTCGCTCAGATTGTCTATCTGAGACTTTGTTTTTAAATTCTGGATAAGTGCTTCTTTTTCCATGTGTCTAAAGTTTAGTTTTTGTGTTGTTTAGATATGGCTTTCTGCCAAAATCTGTGACAAATGTATAAATTGCGTATATGCGTGCAATGTGTTTTCAGAAAAATCTTCAATAAAATTTCAAAACACGTTGCACAACTTGTGTTTATCGGTATTTTTGCGACGAATAATTATCAAAAACATTGAAATTATGCAAAAAGAAACTGGACTCAAGACATTGGATGGAAAAAACATCCTCTCCTACAGCTACATAGAGCAGCTTAGGGAAAACGAAAACAAGTCGAAGGAGTCGAAGAATTTCATCTTCCAAAAAGCAGCGCAGGAAAATGGCTTGCACAGCTCAGTGGACATTATGGTGTTCGGAGGAAACCGAGGCGGAGGAAAGGCTAACCCCTACTCTACACCTGTTGCCACACCTTCTGGATTCAGAAAAATGGGAGACCTTGAAATCGGAGACTACATCTGCACACCCTATGACGGAGTACAGAAAGTCAGCGACATCTTCGAGCAGGGAGAAAATACGATTTACATTTTCCATTTTGACGATGGAACTACTGTTTCGTGTATGGACAATCACCGCTTCTGGGCTAGAACATCTGCTACAGAAGAATTTCACGAAATGACTGCACGCGAAATTATGGATCGCTACAGAATCGAAAGCCCCTTCCCTCTTTCACTAAGACGCGGAGTTAATGAATATGTTGAGTTTCCTCTATGCGGAGAAGTAGAGATGAATGAACAACGTACACCTATAGATCTCCCGCTACATCCATTTGTTCTTGGGTACATCAGTGGAACTGGCTTTTGGCATTTTGAACCAAAAGGACCGAAAATAACTAACGTTTGGTATGATCTTAGAATGTTTCACAAGTTTGGATATAAAATAAGAAAAGATCAAAAAGATGGTTTTTGGCACTTGAAAGGCATACCAGACGAGACAAGACGGATTTTCACGACATTACGCAGTGAACAGCCAGCGCATATACCTCACGAATACATGACAGCATCCGTTCAGGCACGTTGGGATTATCTGAAAGGTGTAATGTTTAAGAACGGACGCTCTCATAAAAAGCATCCATTTCTTTCTCTACCGAACAAGAAACTTATTGAAGACATTGCACAAATGGCACGTTCATTGGGTGTTTGGGCAAGAGTCACAAAGGAAGAAGACGATCTTGACCATATCGGCTATTGGAGAGTGTCATTTATAGCTCCTGACGATTCAAAGTTCTTTGAAAGGTCAACTTACAGGGATAGAGCATACATAAACTCAGCTGTTCCCACGTCACCAAAATGCCAAGATGTACTCACAAAGAAACTGCAGTACATCACGAAAAGTAAACATAAGCAGAATTGCCGATGTATTACCGTTACAGGACGCGACCATCTCTACATGACAGATGCGTGGACTATCAACCACAACACCATCACAATGCTGATGGAACCGATATATGATATCGCAAACAAGCATTTCAATGGTATCATCTTCCGTAAGAACAAAGATGACTTCGAGAATATCATCAACGAGTCTAAACGATGGTTTTCTAACTTGGGACGATACAATAAGTCTAAGGACGATATGACATGGTACTTCAAGTCAGGTGCAAAGCTCGGACTTACCATCTATGACATGACGATGGAAGAGATGGATATCAAATACCGTGGACAGCAGTTTGCCTACATAGGTGTCGACGAGCTTCCTCAGATGCCTTTCGAGATGTTCAAGTTCCTTATGACGTGTAACCGTAATACCATTGGTGCTCGTTCAAGGATGCTCGGCACTTGTAACCCCGACCCGCTATCCTGGCTTCGTAAGTTCCTTGATTGGTGGATTGGGCCTGATGGCTTTATCATTCCTGAACGAGACGGAGCTGTCCGTTACTGCTATATGCCTGATGACAGCGTAGACAACATCCTGTGGGGTGATTCACCTCAGGAGGTCTATGAACAATGCAAAGATATCATCGACGATGCGTGGGATGAGCAGCTGGAACAATACGGATATGACAAGGTTTCATTCTCTGTCAAGTCCGTTACGTTCATAAAGGCAGGACTATATGACAACAAGGCTCTGCTGAAAAGCGACCCAGCTTACATCGCCAACCTGCTTAACCAACCTGCAGAAATCCGTGCAAGGGAATTTGAAGGAAACTGGAACGTTATCCGTACAGGAAATGAGATTATCCAACCCGACCACATGAAACATTGCTTTGAGAACGCTAAGATGTACGGAGATAATATCAGACGCGCTTCTTGCGACGCTGCATCTGACGGAGGCGATAACTGCGTAACGTGGTTTAAGATTGGCAATCATATACAGGACGTGTTCGTCTGCCGCCTCAATATCTATGATACCGTTCCCGCTATCAAGGCAAAACTCCGTGAGTGGGGGGTGAATGAGGAAAACTTCGTATTTGATGAACAGGGTGTAGGTAATATCCTACGTGGTGCATTCCCTAATGCAGTAGGATTCATTAACCAAGCTGCACCCGAAGATGATAGCGATAAGCTACACTATGACAATCAGAAATCACAGATGGCTTATCTTTTTGCACAGCACACCCAACAGGGAGAATGGAGTATCGAATCCACTCTCCTTGACAGGGAATATAAGATAGGAAAGACTACGATGAAGCTCTATAATATCCTGATGCTCGAAAGAAAGGCTATAAAGCAGGATATGAATAAAGCTGATAGAGGATGGTGTCTGATCTCTAAGGAACAGATGAAGAAGAAATCCATTGTCGGACATTCTCCTGACTTCATTGAGTCTCTTATGATGTTTGAGAAACTACAGATGGAAGACGCAGATACAGAGATACCCGACTTTCTCTCATCTCACGTCCGTTCTGTAAGAACCTTCGATTTCAATTAACTCGGTCAGACGGCCATGAGACCCATTAGCCCCATTTGACCCATAACACAATAAATTATGGAACAAACAACACAGACAAAAGAAAAGAAGCTGCGGGGACTGCTCACTAAGAAGCCGTTCTACCGCATCTTACCTGACACAAAGGCTGATACAGCAAGACTTCTGAACAGCCTAAACGAAAAGTATGTAGTAAAAGACAATGCTGTTTATGTGGAAGAGACGCAGACGGACTTCCTCAGGCAGCTTGACCCTAATGCTCATGCTATCAACGACAGAACAGTCTACATCAACTATCGCTACAACGAGAAAGATGATCTCTATTATGAAGAGGATTTCCCGCGTTATGCTTTCGCTTATCAGCAGGAGATTCTTGATGACCGTATGGCTCGTACAACAGGAAACGACATACAGTTTGACCTTGCAGACGGTATCACAGACAAGAAAAATGTCGACATCTACAACAAATTCAAAGGAGGATGGGCTGACAAACGAATGGAAAATGCCTGGCATTTCTCTATTAAGTCTGACTATTCTACAGCGGATGTTGCCTTTGTAGGTATCCTTGTAAACAATGTGTTCAGTTGGAAGGTTCTCTCTTTCCAAGACGGTGATGTTCTCTATCCTCATTACGACAGAATAACAGGAAAAATGAATATCTTCGCACGTACATATACTGACGAGGATGATTTCGGTGATACTCGCAGATATTTGGACGTGTGGGATGATAAGTTCTACTATCGCCTTGTCGAAGGAGATCCTGAGGAACAGATAGGTGAATTGAAACTTGACGTTATGGAAGACGGAACAACCTATCTCAAGACCTTGGCAGGAAACTTTGATGTTAACGGATATATCCTTGAGGATAAGAAAACTCACGGATTCCCTTCTATCCCTGTATCATATCACAGACGCGAAGATGGTCCGGTATGGTCTCCTTCTCAGGAAACAATCGAACACAGAGAAGCTGCCTTCTCTCGTCTTGCACAGAATAACCACGATTTCGGTCTTCCTATCCTCGGTCTCTTCGGAGAAGGAAAGAAAATCAAGGAGATTGCGACTAAGGATATGTCCTACGCTTCCAAGATTTTTGTACTCCCTAAGGACAGCAAGGCAGAATTCTTGAATCGACAGGATGCTTCTACAGCATACAAGACAGAGCTGGATATGCTTGAGGATAAGATTTATTCTCAGTCGATGGTCATCAAAGCACCAGAGCTAAAATCAGGTGATACCCCTGCAGCAGCTATCAAACTTCTGTACTCAGATGCCTATAACAAGGCACTCCTTGAGATTCAGGAATACGATGGATTCGTCTGCAAGATGATTGAAATCTTCAAGTGGGGATATGGCATCGAGACAAAGAATCGTTTGGCATTTGCCAATACAAAGATTTCTTTCTACATCACACCATTCATTCCTATTAACGATCAGGAGGTTACAACAAACCTTGCAACTGCTGTTCAGAACGGATTCGTTTCAAAACAGACTGCAGCAGAGCGATTCTACTTCTCTACTCCTCAGGAATGGAACAGAATCCAAAAGGAGAAACACGACGAGCAGATGCAGGAACTCCTATTCGAGGAAGAGAAACTTGATATTCAGTCTGAAAAACAGATTGATACTCAGGAAGAGCTTGCAGAAATTCAGACCGAACAGGAGATTGACGTTATGAATGCTCAGGCTCAGATAAATAACGACGATAACACTTCTTCTGATGAGCAGAAGACAAAGAAGGTAAAAGCTCGTAAGGGCAAGGTCGCTACAGGTAACGGAGCTAAACGAGGCAGACCTAACCGAACTGGACGTGACTATGACCAATGGGGCAATTGGGAAGGTCGCAATAATTGGGATCAATAATGGCAGATAGCATAAAGATAACACTTCCTCAAGGCTACGAGCCGCCTACAGAAGAGGATATAAAAAAGGCAAAGAAATGGACGTTGCTGCGTAACGAAAACGCGGCACGTCTTTCTTCGCTTATCGAAACTCGCCTACAGGATGCAATAAGAGAGCTTACACAAATAGGCTATAAGTACAACACAAAGCCTGAGGATTTCCAATTCTCACAGGACAAGAACCTACGCGAAGATGTTGCTGCAGTTATGAACGACCTCGAAGATGATATCATGTCGCTTGTCGAGGATTATTCTCTTAATGAGTCAGATGACGAGAATAGAAGAAGCACTCTTCTCCCCTGGCTTGCAGCGTTACACAGCAAAGGCACTGATAACCTTAGAGGAACACTTCACGAACGTCTCAGGCAGTTTCTCTTTGACACAGAAGCACAGATAGCTGCTATGAAAATGGCTAACTATAGCCAAGAGAAGGCTATCGCCCGCAATATCTCTACGATGCATACAGTCTACGCCTCTCCTGAAATGTTAGCTGCTTTCAAGAAACCTTCCAAAGCCATGTATATCCAATCAAAAGGTGTTCACGAGGGAAATGTAGGTCTTTCAAATAGTGGAGCGGTTAACATTGAGAATTTCGGTGATATGACTGCACGCATGGCGTGGTCTCGCTCACTGTACGAGGGAGAGAAGGAAGAAGGAAAAGCTGGCTATTTCTGTTTCCGTGGCAGCACATTCCCTTGTGCTCTCTGTGATGATGTCTGTGAGGTCTTTCATCTTATGGAAGAAGGAATGGTGTTGCCAGTACATGGTCACTGTTGCTGTTATGCTGTATTTGTTAACGCTGATATACAGGACAATAACATTGCTAAGAAGGATGTTGCGCTTGCGAAATACGAGAGTTACCCATCTAAACAGTGGGTGCATTCCTATTTTTCTGATGAAAAGAATGGATTTGTTGTAACTGAGAAAGAAAGAGTAGCAGAAGCAGATTCGTCAAAAAATGAGAAAGGTAAATACAATAAAGAGATGAATATGTGTAAAGTAGCTGCTGATAACGGTTTCTTTGTTGAATACTTGCATGGTAATGGAAGAAAGAGCGGAGAAACATACGATATCCGTCTTAACTCTATTCCAACAGACCTAAAATCAACTGCCAGCACAGGAAATGTAGTGAAATACGTTCAAAAAGCCTATAAAGAGCAAGGTGCGCAAGCTGTACTGCTAGAACTCGACGGAAATCATACAGAGTTCTATAAAAAACTGAACGAGGCAAAGAGAAAATATAATATCACTTTATATTTCTACTTCAAGGATGATAAGCTCATTAGAAAGATGTAAAAAAAATAAGGCCGCTGAAAAACGACCTTGGGGCGGTACACGACTTTCGTCCTGTCCCTATCATCATTCTGATGACGGTGCAAATATAGGCATTATTTCAATACAAGTCAAGCAAATAAGCAAAATATTAACTAATTTTATGCAAATATGTTAGATTTATCACCATCAATGAAGAAACAAGCCAAAAAACTTGGCTGTCCAGAGCAGCAGATCGTTCTCGCTGATTTGATGTCCATCGGATACTCTGAGTCCGATGCCTACTCTATCGCCTATCCTGAGAATGCAGGACTGTCGGCAAAACAGAATGACAGTATTATGAGAAACATTCTCTCTACTGCTAAGTTCAAGAAAGTCTATGAGGAAAGACGCGAGAATATCCGTTCAGGTGTCTCAATTCCTATCCCTGTTGATGAGGTGGAACTCGTCGGCACTGAGATGGTACTGAAGGAAATCCTTCGCTCTGCACAGCAGCAGCCAAGCGGCTCTAAGGAACGTGCTGACCTCTTTGCAAAGTACAACGACATCAAGAGAGAGAATGAGCAGACTGTCACTGACGAACAGGACTCTATCACCTTCGCATTCCCGATCAAGTGCTACCAATGCCCGCTGCTCTTCCAGTACAACGAATACCGGAAAGAGAACGGAGAGCGGGAACTGAGACCTGTGGAGATGGAGCGGGTTATAAAACTCGCGGACTCGATAATAAAGAAAGCAAAGAAAAAAGAAGAGGAAGGCAAATAACCTTCCTCTTTCGCACAATAATAACTAAAAATTGAAACTAGCTCCCGCATTACTGCGGTTTTTCTAATTGAGCATTTCCATCGCCTCTTCAGCAATAGCATCCTGCTCCAACTGCTTCTCAGCCTCAGGCTCTTCAGCATGAGCAATCGCAAGATGACGCTCATAGTCATCGATAAGCTCGTCGCGCTTCTTCTCGATAAGCTTGTAGAGTTCCTTACGGTACTCGACCATGTTCTTTATCTGCTCCTCAACCTTACCTTTGTCAAAGCCGTAGTTCTTATACCCTTCTTTCATCTTCTTAACCATCTCCTTCTCAGAAAGGAACAGATAAGGGAAGATGAACATCTCGTTAAGGATAGAGAAGGCATCATGCAAAGACTCAGAAGCCGACGTACCTATAGTATAGAGGTTCTTGAATATCATACCCAGGAACTGCTCTCGCAGCTTCTCATCCTCTGTGGAATAGCCGTTACAGATAACACCATAGAGGCTCATCGTAGCAGGGATACGCATCATCCATGAACCATCGAGGTTGCTGACATGAAGACAGTCTATCTTCACCTGCCCAATGGCATACTTCCCGCGCCACAACTTGAAATTGCCGACGCGCACAGCCTTCACAAACGGAATAACGATTTTTTCTTCTTTCTTAGTTCCCATCCTTCACCTCCTTCTGTCCTTTCTCAAGCCAGGCAATCTCCTCGGCTTTCTTCTTACACTTATAGAAAAGCTCAAGGTCTTCACAACCAATGAACTCCTCACACTCCAACAGCTCAACAGGCTGCACATCCTTCACTCCGTCAAGAGCAAGCTGGCAAGCACGGAAATGCTTCCAACAGAGCTGCAGCTGCTCAATTAACACCGTCTTTGACAGATCGGCTAACTTCACATTCTTTCCCATAAGCATCATTTCTTAGCGTTCTTTCTTGGTCTGCCACCCTTCTTCTTGGTCTTCTCCTCAGGAGCTTCCACAACAGGTGCTTCCTCTACCTCAGGAGCTGCCTCAGGCTCTGCAGACTTTTCCTCTTCCTTCTTCTCAGCCTCGATATTCTCCTTGAAGCTGATAACCTCTCTCTTTGGCTCTTCCGCCTCAGGAGCGGATTCAAGATGATTTCTCTGAATAATTCCCATAATATCTGAAATTAAAATTAATAATCGTCATCATCGTCCTCGTCGATATCAACGATATGACAGTTGACCACAACGACACTACCTGTATGAGAGATACCTGTGTCATCAATATAGCAGGTAGGATTCATCACATTAGCCTGAACGAGGACAGGATCTGTTATCTCGTTCTTCTTAATCCAATGGCTCACTGCCCTGCCAACGGCAACACCTATCTCATTCTCCAATATAAGCTTATCCTCTTCCTCCATAAACAATCAAAGATTAAACAGACGAGACCAGAAACCACGATGCTCAAGAGAGTACACCTCATCCTTCAGCTCGACAATCTCCTTACGCAAAGAATCGTTCGACAAGCGCATATTCTCCAGCTCCTTATCCTTCAAGGAATTATAGTGAATCTGCTGATCACGCTCTCCTACCACCTTCTGATAGGCAACAACGTCCGCAGACTTTGCAAGCTCACGATACTTCTCGCGCCATGCATCAAGTTCAACACACTGACGATGAATCGTCTCTTCTAACTCTCTGTAGGCTGTCAACGAAGGACGCCATCTCTTCTTTTTCTCTTCTGCCATAGTCTCTATAATTAATTGGTAAAACTTATAATCTTCTTACTCATACCTGTACTGCATAATCCAACACCCTGTCACAATAAACAACATAGAACTTTCCCGCTGCACGACGCACACTGCGGAAGTTCAACCTCTTCATGTCTGAACCCATCGCCTTAACAGAAGGAGCGATAGCACCAAGCATATTCCTCTCACAGTACTCACAATACCTCTCGTGCAACGATGAGGCTAACACAAGCTGAGGCTTCTCGTTATGTCCTGCCCACGCGACAGCCCTCAAACCCTCCGCCTTGGCAAAGATATCGAAGAACTGCTCGTTAGCCTCCATATACTCATCATCATTGGAATGCTCGAACTGGAAGTCATCGCGGGCAAGCATCTTATAACCCTCAATCATCCAATTCCTGATGCCTGACAACTCGCCAAGGAGCTTCTTTCCCAACGAGGCATCCATATCCTCAGGACGGACACTGACATTGAAGTTTATCTCGACAACCCTTCTCCTGAACGCACTATCCATTCTCCTATTGCTCGGACGCTGATTCATAGAGAATATCAAAAAAGGTATGTTATAAGCAACATGGATATCCTTGCCGATACCACGAGCATCATGCGGCTCACCACTGCATAACCTCTTAAAGGCATCACTATCCTTAGAGATATCCTGCATATCCATCTCACTGCAGACATTGAAGATGTTTCCCTCGATCCTGTTGATAGCCCTCATACGAGCATCCTGGTTCTTGTCAAGAAGCTCCCTCATCGATGCCTCACTGACCTTATCATAACCATACACTGCCCTAACGACATTCAGGATAGTACTCTTGCCATTAGCACCACTACCAATAAGCCACAGCGTGTCCTCGATGATATGACTCATCAAACGACGATTGACAACACCCAAACCAAGATACTTCTGCAGCTTCAAGATATCAACAGGCTTCAGCATCATATTCAAAAACGATAGCCACATAGGACAGCCAGCCTCAACATCATACTCATAAGGAAGCAAATCAGTAATAGGCAACATATCACCAAAGCCATGATAAACCGGATTCTCTACATCACTGAAATCCCATACACCATTCGAGAAACCGACAATACCGGGATTATCACCTAACGGACTCGCACAAACACCTCTGTAAGCACTCTCAAGAAACTTAGGCTGCAAAGCTACCCAATCCCTACTCACCATAAACGATCCGTCTCCAGCACAACGCTTGATAGCCTCACCAACGGCATCACAGAACACAACAACATTCAATTGCTTCCATATCTTACCATTAAAACCCCATACAGTACAACGCTTACCATCATCACGAACATTAGTTCCTCTGAAGCACGCGCAACAGGCATCACGTAAGATCGGGTGGTAAGCATCCATCCTCTCTCCTCGGTTCGTACTCTGATAAGCACGTAACAATGCTTTCTTGTCAATATACTGACTTAACTGCTGAGAGAACATTTCTATCTCCTCACGCAATAAATCCACTGGTCGTGTCTCTTGTGCTCTTCTTGTGCTCATTGTGCAATTTCCTATATATCTATATATATATTACATCTAATACAAAATCATCTAAGAGTAGATAGTTATACTACATATCATACACTAAGTGCAAATATACATACTTCAAACGCCCTAAACAAAAGGATTTCAGAAAATGTAGGATTTTACCCCTAACTTTCTTCAAAATCGAGCATTTCACCATTTTATCCTACACTAACACCTAAATTTATCGTTTTTCGATATAAAAAATTGAAAAATTAAAACAAAAAAAATGAAAAATCTCGACGAAAAGTGACCAAAGCCCGCGCATTCTGTGGTTTGGGGTGTGGGTGTGCCAATCGCGAACCGCCGACCAACTGAAAATGCACTATTATATCTGTAATAAAGCGTTTTTTACTGGAAAATTGCTTTCAATCTGTAACTTTATTCTTTTAGTCGCTTTCAATCCGGAATTTTATTCTTTTCCTTTCTTCAAATTCAGAACATTTTTCTTTTATTTGCTTACAGATTTTTGTAATAACAATTCAAAAGTGCCGGTTATTTAAACAGATCTTTACCGGAATTAACACTAATTAGCCAATCTATGATTTTTTCTTTACACGATCTGTTAAGGGTGTTAACATTTGATGAAAGATCTTGACGAAAACCTGGTCTAAATATTTGCAATTTTGCCGAAATTGTTGTATCTTTGCAGTATAAAAGAATAGGATAGGACACACTAACAAGTTGTTAAGAGTTCAAAAGTATTTCTTTTTTTCTTTGATTTATTGATACACTAAAAAAAATTGAGTTATGAAAAAGAATTCAGTTAAGAATGCAAGCGAAAACAATAGTATCGCTGCATTGGTAGTTAACGAAGAGAGTGCAAACCGCGTTAACAATCGCGTAAAGAGTAAGCCAAACAGTTTGGAAGATTCGGCTAATTCACTTGACGAGGAAAGCCCAAAGAAAAAAGCAGTTTTTGACGAGGTAAAAAAATTATTCGGTTTTGAGATTTTCGACGAAAATACTTTTGCCGAAGAATTGCTAAGATCGGGTTGCACTTATTCAGAGTTAAAGCAAGCAATTGCAAAGGAAAGGAAGAGAGTTAACAATAACAATGAAAACCTGGAATCTTTGCCCGCTGCAAAAGTTTGCGAAACTATTACTAATTCTTCTTTGCTTAACGACTTTTCTGTTTTTGTTGGCGGTTCTGATTTGGTTGCACTTGCTGACAAATTGATAAACGACAAAAAGCAAGTTATTCTTTATCACGGAAAGCAGAGCGAAAACGGCGAGAAGTTCGAGAGTTTAAAAGTATCTGTTAAGGGATTGCACAAACCTTTTGAAGATACTTGTTATTATTCTTTGGTCGAATATTCGGTATCTAATTTAATTAGAGGTTTCCGGAATTACGGTTATTATATCGCAAGCATCAATCGATGCAAGCGTTTACGCAATGAGGAAAACGACCGAATCGGAAGTTTAAAAGGACTGGTTAAAACTCTTCACGAAAAATTCGGTTATAGCAAAGAAGATTGTTTTTCTATTATTAACGGAATAGAATTCTAAAATTAAAAGGTCGGTATCTGCAAAAGGTATCGACCTTTTTTTATTGCTTATTTTTTTAGTTTGTCAATCCTTGCAGATTTAGCTTTTATTTGGTGCGATTCCAAAGTAAGGACAAAACCTGGATTTTTGCGTATGGTTGTGCGAAAAGAAAAGTTTTCAAGTAACACAATCGGGTTGCAAAGATCTTTCTTTCCTTTTTTTCTGTTTATAATTTCTGTCGGTTCAAAACTGGTAACGAAAGAAATCGGTAGTTATCACGGAATCGGCAAATAAATTATAAGTTTGCGTGTTGACTTGGAAACCGCCAACAATATTTGCAGATAAATTTTTAAATAATCCATAATTGAATTTTATTTTCGGATTTGCTGCGATTCCTGGAATTTATTCCTCTGTGATTCGCGGCAGATCTTTTTCTGGGCTGCGGATTTGAAAGATAATTTGCAGCCTACAAATTTTGGTAGCGGATTTCCTGGGCGGAATATTATCGGAGTTCGATCCTCCGAATCCGTACAAATTATTTTGAGGTTGTGCGCGACACGGATTTAGCGTAATTGTTATGATTTATCAAAACAGAAAAGTCTGTCTAACCTGGACGGAGTTCGGAAAGCAGAAAAAAGCTATAATGTTCGAGCATTCTGTTTGGACAATGCTGCGCCATCTCTATGAGATTGCATTTTATCAGCGAATCAAAGTTTCAAACGTGACAATAAAACTGGCTTGAGCTTATGGCACGTAATGAGGACAGATTGCAGCTGGATTCCAAGCGGAGTGCGGCTGCGCGATATTTTGCGGAGAATTATTCGCGCGAACAAAGATACTTGATAGTATTTGCGCGTGATTTCTCCTCTTTTCTTTCTTCTGCGGATTATCTTCTGTCGAAAGATACGGACAACCAATTCTACTGGGATTTCCTTATGACTTTCGAGGAGTTAAAAGAGAAGATGAAAGAATTCCGGTGGTCGAAAGAGTTCCTGGCAGAGAATGGGATCGATTTCGTTGCCGTGAAGAAATTGTATTTTGCAGTTGCCTAATCGTGACTGCAGAAGCTATTGTCTAACACTAATAAATTTGATTATGAAAAAGATTTTAAAAGTTATCATCGTGACAGTTATTTCGTTTGTCATCTTTGAGTTTGTCGCTTTTCACACCTATTCAGCGATTAAGCGATACGAGCGTACACTTGCACAGAATCGCGAGTTGCGCGAGGAGTTGCGTGAGTGCCAAGATAAGCTGGAAGAGTACGAGAATCCTGGAAAGCGCGTGGATAAGATCCAATTTGCGATGCAAGTACGATAATCCCTTTTCCTGGGTTTATTCTGTGGCGGAAAGTACGAGAATTATTTTCCGCTGCCTATGTTTAACTTTAAAGTACGATAATTATGGGTAAAGAGTTTACGTGTGAAACGCTGGCAGAATACTTGGAGGTTTCTGTTTACGAGGTTCACAAGACCAACAACGGCAATTATTTCGCCGTTTTCTGTGAGGAATCGGATACATATTTAGTGCTCGATAAATACGGAAATTGCCTGGCGGTTTTCGATTGGTTAGTAGATGCTCTACGTTATTCGGGCTAAAGTTTTATTATCAGCTGGAGAAATCTGGCTGATAGTACGATAATTGTTTAACTAAATACTTAATGATTATGGCACAGAAATTTGAGATTTTTGCTGGCACATCTTTGTGCATTGGTTTCCTGGTTGTTATGTACGTAATTATTTACGTTTTCCACTAAGATATTTTGCAGCGGTTAATTCTGCTGCAAAGTACGAAAATTATTCACTTTAAATTATTTGGATTATGAGAACAAGAATTACAAAGAACCATCGCGGACAGAGTTACATTCTGGCTGCACACGTTTGTGAAAGAAATCTGTGGTTGAATCCTGACAAAGTTAGGATCGAGAAGAAATCACTTTGGAATTAACTTTTTGCGGGAGAAATCCCGCATTAAGTACAATATTGTTTCACTAAAATTTAACGGATTATGATTTACAGCATTAGAATTCGTCAGGACGTTCCAAACGGAATGCATTCTGAATTTACCGAGCATTACGATTCAATTGAAACCTTGAAAAAGGCTTTCGAGTTTATGAATTCTCAAGTTATGTTTGGAGAATTGGAAAAGGAAAACATTACTCCTTGTTGGGAAACGGACACGTATTCGGAAGTTATCCGACGGATGGGAAATTGTACGACAACTATCACCACCCTCACAGTTTTTCCTCGCACGATGAAACACTTGAAACTTGAGGGCGCGTTTGCGATGGAGAGAAGTCTGTATTTCCTGCGTACCTTCCACTAGAAACTTTCAGCCGATGAAAGTCGGCTTTAAGTACGAATATTATGTTTCACTAAATTATTGGATTATGACAAACAAACAGATTTTAGATTCGCTAAATTGTGGCGAGGTTGTACCGAAAAGAATTCTTGCGGCTTTAAAGCGCAAAGGTTTGATTTACGATTATTCTCCGTGGGGATATATGGAGAATTGTAGAATTTGGTACAACGAAGAGTACAAAGGAAAGACAATCAGTGACTATCTTATGGTTTTCCTTTTCCCAAATGGAAACGCTCCGAAAGAGTACGATTTGAAACCTGGCATTTCTCACGAGGAAATCTATGAGAAATATGGAGGTTCGTGGGGAAAAATCGAGTACCTTGGAAATACTTTTGAATTGAAGTATTTTGATGGTTGCTTCTGTCCTTATCTGATTAAGACTGCACCGAAGACAGAAAAAGTCGTTAATCATCGTATGTGCCTATGGGGTGCGGTTATCTGAAAATATTCTCTGCGGATTAAATTCTGCAGAGAGTACGATAATTTTTAAATTCAATTGATTATGGAAAAGATTAAAGAGATCTGGCGCAAGTGGGATAATATTAATCAGGCTTGCCAAAAGAACTGCGAGAAGTTTTCTTCTTGGAACGTAAATCAAGAAAAGTACGATTATTGGTCGGCAAAACTTTTCTTCTCTGGGAAAATGCTGATGCGTATTGAGAATATGTACGGATTAGTTGTGCATTATTCAGCTTTCGGAAGAATAACTTGCGTTTAGTATGGAAAAATATCCTCAAGAATTCATTGATTATCTGTGCGATATGTTCGGGCTTGAATGGATCGACTATTGCGATGAGAATTGTTTCGCAGAATGGTGCGAGTTAAAGCTGGCGGAGAATTAGCGTTCTCTGTCAGTACGATTATTCACTTAAATTCTGGAAATTATGGAGATAGCAAGAAGACGCAGCAACAAAGGAATCATCTACAGAATTATGGATGATGTTCCATCGGTACATTGTTATTGCATTGAGTATGCAAAAACTTTTGAGAACAAAGGAGAAATCATTTATGGTTGGTATCCTCTGTATGAACCACAGAAAACTTTCGCGTCATTTGATGAAGTGAAAGAAATTTTTAACAATCTTTGTGCGGATTAGTTTCCGCACATTGTACGATTATTCTTAAAAGAAAGGAGAGATTATGAAAACGTTCAAACAGATTTCCGCACAGATTGAGCGGATTGAAAGACTGTATTACAATTTTGGTTGTGGTACAAAGAAAATGTTGGAAACGGCTGAGAGATTTTTCTTTTCTCAGCAGAGAATCGGATTACAATTCTAAATTCAATAGCTATGGTACAGATTGACAGATTAATTGCCGAACAGATTCGGGCGCATCGCAAAGCGGGAGTTTTGCCCATTTGGGAAGTAATGCGGATTTCAAAATGTTGGATTGGTTATCCGACACAGAGATACGTTATTTGGTGGGGAAAAAAGATTCTGGCGCATTGTGCGACAAATGACGAAGCTATTAAACTCCGTAGAAAAATCTACGAAATGGCGTGAGATTTTGCTCAGAACGGCTTAAAATCCGTTTTGGGTACAATTATATGTCTAACTTAAAAAATAATTGATTATGGAGAAAATTACGGCAGAATTAGAGAATCTTACAAAAAGTTCTTATGAACTGATGGAAAAGATGGAAGAGAATTTGGTAAAGTTTGTCAAAAAAGTTGGCGAAACTATTTGGACAACAGATACCGACAGATGCGACACAATTTACGGCATTTTCTACAATGAGGGAACTGAATCTTACGAAGAGCACAAAGTTCTGGCGGTAAAAGTCGAACACAATCAGTTGCTAATCTTTGCGGATGTTTATCCTGACGAAAAAGAGAATTGGTTTGCCACGGATATGATTTGGAGAAACGCAACCCTCCCGAATCTGTGCGAAACTCTTCCTCAGTACGTCTAAAAACCTTGGCGGGATCAATCTCTCGCCATTGTACGATTATTAACTAAAAATTATGGTTTATGAAAGTAACTAAGGAAATGCGTACTAATCCGATGATGTGCGCGAAATTTTTACAGAATTACATCGGACACACTTTTAATGTGCTTTTCTCTTTGGAATATCCTCACGGAAGAATGAAGAAAGCAAAGTTATTGAGTGTGCGAGAGCCGACTGGTCACGGATGGAACGGAAACGTAGAATTTGAAGCAACGTTTTCTGATGGCTACAAAGCAAATTATTGCACATCGCCTGACGGTTTCGTCTGTGAGTTTGAAAGACAATTTTAATTCATAATTCAAAGTATTAGTGTATCGGGTGCGTCCGTTGAGAAACGAGCGTGCCTACATT
>Ga0326512_10001152_pt1 | contig 21181 bp, 39 predicted proteins | sample 1_2617_0518_D_FD_203652 | JGI IMG/M metagenome (GOLD analysis project Ga0326512, IMG submission 203652) | Bovine rumen microbial communities from UC Davis, California, United States - 1_2617_0518 | ecosystem: Host-associated > Mammals > Digestive system > Stomach > Rumen | place: USA... | reverse complement strand
TCATTACTGAATATGATCTTGATGCTATGAAAGATATCTATTTAAAAGAAGGGTCTAAAGGTTTAAGTGAATATATAATTATTACACCTGCATTTATCACCGATGAAGGTGATATATTCGGAACACCAGAATACAATGAGAATGGAGCTAAGACAAATAATCATAAGATTATTGTAATGAGCTACACTTCTCTAATTGATTGGGTGCATGCTCATCAAGGGGTTCGACTTGCATATATTCATCGTATGGAAAAGAAAATCTTGATGCAGTATGAGAATGAAACAAGAGATTTATATTATCAATCGATTCAAACTATAGCTTTACATTTCGTATTAATTATAGTCATTTTTGTTTTCTCGAAATATCTATTCCATAGAGAAACCTGTATAGGAGAAGATAGAGAAGGCGAAGATGTTTAAAATTCTTCCAGATTGAGGTGGTTTAAATCGTGTTTTTCCCGGATCTGGATACAGAAACCCTTAAGACTTTATATGTCATTGCAGGATGCTTATTCTTTTCATTTACAGGTTCATATCTCCAGGAATTATTAAACATTTATAGAGGTATCCAGAGACTGACTCGGTTACATAAAATTTTGATAGGTACCATAATCGGAACGTTATTTTATATGACTATAGTTTATAGGTACTTTAAAGATTCAAATATAACTGTCTTAGTCATCGTGAATGTTTTTAGCGGCTCTATAGGATATGAAATATTCAGGAAATGTTCATCCTTAGATGATTTTAAAGGATTTGCTAATGATGTGCATGACATAATTAAAAATCTCTTTGGAATAGACAACGCCTTCAAGAGTTCAATCTCTAAAGAAGAGAAAAAAGATTCTGAAGATGATGAGTGACAACGAAGATTGATAGACTGTGGGATACGGTCTGTCAATCTTCGTTCTTTTACCAGAAATCGTATTATTCTGATTTACGAATATACTTGTTTTTATAGAGTGAAGCAAATCATCACTCTATAAAAACTTTTTTAAAGGGGGAATTAAATTTATGAAAGACGTTGTTGATTTGGGTAAGGTTGATGGTGCAAAAGAATATTGTGATGTATTTTTCACAATGGCACAAGCTGCTCATGTAGAAGGGTTACTTGAGGATGATCCCAACAAGAGGTTGTTTGGAATGACAGCTAAGACTCTCTTAGCTTATATTCAGTGTATCCCTGATTTCGCTCCGATGATAGTTACCTTTATTTTTGGTAACTATGGATTGTTTGATGATCCTGAAAAACAGGAAGTGCAGGAGCTGATTGAAAAACTGAATAATGAAGAACTTTCTATTGGGTCTGTCTTGGATAAGCATAAAAACGATTTCTTAGATACTTTTGAAAAATTTAGAGAGGTGGCACAGAATGGAAATGAATGAAGAAAAAAAGATGGAATTAAGAGACGCTTTAATCAAAGGACAAGACAAAGAAATTACATCTTTCAAAGTAGACAGAGCTATTCTTAGCTTAACCAGTGCTCTTGGTCCTTGGATGATTTATAAAGGTATCGTCAATAAAGACCCTGAAACTTGCCATATTGGTGGAACGTTCTTATTCTTCTACACTGTAGCTGGTCCTAAGTTTGGTTTGGCTTCTCATGAAAGCATTAAGACTTACTGCGAAGTGGTTCTTGAAATGATTGAAAAACTGAAACTTGTAGATGACTTTGATAAATTCAAAGAAGAGTTTGAACATATGTGCAAAGTTGAGTTCTATAGGACCAAAGCAATCTTTGCTTCAGTTGATCATGACAAAGCTATGAAATCTTTACATGAAGCAGATGATGTTACCAATAATATTATGAATGCAGGAAAAGATGAAGAAGGTGATACTGATGATTAAATTGGTTAATGCTATCTTTAATAAGAATCCCAAAACTGGAGAATGCTACGCAATATTTCCTAAGGTTCCTTGGTTAACTGTAACCGGAATGGATTATGAAGATTTAACGATAAACTGCCAGATTGCTTTAGCAAGAGTTTTAGTTTGTGCCGAGAAAACTAATGTTGACATTGATATTGAATCTGAAGAAAGCGTTCCTAAAAAATCATTAGGTGAATTCTCCACCTTAATCAAAGTAGATACTGTTGGCTATAAGAAACTCTATGACCTTGAAACTGTAAGACGTAATGTATCTATTCCTGCTTGGTTAAACAAACTCGCTGTTGAGAAGAATGTAAATTTCTCTAAAGTATTGCAAGATGCTTTAATGAAAGAATGCGAAGTATCTGAAGAAGTTAAAAATGAATTTTTAAATGAACGAAGGAAGATTCATTCGATAGCTGCAAAGATTAAAGCTGGAGGTATTGTATAAATGGAAAAAGCTAAGTTTCATACTTCATTGCATAAAGGTTATAACGCTTTCACTGAAGAATGTGATAAGTATTTAATCAAAGGCTATGCTAAGGCTGCTAAAGAGTTCAATGCAAGAACATACCTTCATAAAGGCGGAGACCTGGAAAACGGTACAGATGGTAAGCAGTTTGTCGTTTTTAGAGTTCCTGGTGCTTCCAGAGGCACCCTTATAGTGGACTCAGGGAAAATCGTTGACATCAAATTTAATGATGACACCTGTTTTGATTACAAAAAAGGAGTAGGTTGTTTTCATAAGAAAGTGGTAGAAGCAACCAAAAATTCATCGGAACTCAGTACGTGGTAGATGTTATTAAATAAAGTAATTTAATAAAGGGGTAATTAAATTATGGGTAAATCATTAGTTAAAGGATTCTTAGAAAGAAAGCTTAATGATAGCCAGTTTGAAATCTTTGAAGAATCATTATTTGGTAAATCAAAAAGCAATGGTGGTAAAACAAGATCTCTTAATGAATATGAAAACAGAGTCATCGATCTTGTTGATGATGGTTTATGTGATTTTATTGAAAATGAGAGAGCCAAGAGTGAAGCTACTTTTTATTGTAAACATATTGGGACAGAAATACCTTGTCCAAAAGGACTCTTTTCGACATTAACAAGATTTAGGATAAGATCAAATATCTCTGTAGATACGAAAGTAAATAAAAGAACTGGTATAGAATTAACAAAAGTTAAATATGGACACACTCCGGCCTCTTTCACAAGATGTAAGTTGAATAAGGGGTGATTAAATTATGGGTAAATCATTAGTAGAAGGTATACTGTTAAAGGATATTAATAAAGAAGCTTTTAATAAATTCTCAAAATCATTAATCGGGGTAAGTTCAAAACAAGAAGATGATTATGACCATAGCATCTGGTTGTTGATTGATGATGGTAAACCTACAATTGTTGAGACAAACCACGCAGCGTTGCAATATGAATTACAACACAGAAAAAGGAATGTTATTCTTACAGGATTTTTAACAGCGATGAGTTATCATCCTAAAACTTTTAAGAAATTAATAGTTGATACCATTGTGAATAAGATTAAAGGAACCGAAGAGACTAAAGTTACTAAGAAAAATGACAGTACTGTTTTAGGATATTTTTCAAAGGAGATATTTAAAAGAAATGATTAAAGGTACAATAACTTTTAAATTCATTGGTGAATCTATTGATGAACTTAAATCATTCGCAATTCCTTTGTTAAGGCAAGATTGGAATCATGTAGCTGTCCCTGATTCTAATATTCATGAATTCTCTTTAAGTTATTATAATCATCATGCAAAATACGCTCTTGCCGATATCAGATTTGCTATGAACAGATTATTTCATGAGCTTCATGCTCCACATTATCTTGGAAAAGATGGAATACCTGCTGTTAATAAAATCATAGAAAGTCTAATGGCAGATATATCTGCTATGATGATTGAAGAGAATCTTGAAGAAAATACAAGGTTATTTAGATTCTCAGTAGATTATGAATGTGATAAATACTCTGCTGAGATAAAACTTGAATCTGATTTCAAAAAAGTAATTAAAAGACATAAACCAGTTTTAGAAAACGATACAATAAAGTTTATTGTATCGGAGGGTTAGTAAAATGGACAGCGCGATATTATTATCAAAGCATTTATTGGAATTCTTAAATTGGTTCTTGATTTTCTATGGGTTATTATTCGTAGTAATAATGCCTATAATGATGGAAGTCGACACTTCTGGCAACTATGAGCGGTATAGAAAAATCATTGATTACTTATTGGAAATCTTCTCATTCTTAATAGTTATATCAAGACCGCTTTTTAAAGCTATAATCTTTCTAATAGTTGGGTCTTATATATCTATGGCATTATTAGCATTAAAAGGATAAAGAGCTTAGTGAATTTCTTCACTAAGCTCTTTTATTAAGTTTTTTATAGAAAGGAAATAATATGAATAATGAATTTAAATGCGTAGTTATAGCTACATCATGGATGGTATTTACTTTTATTTTATGGATGTCAGGTTACTATCATAAATCAATCGTCGTTCCTGTGATTTATACTTTTGCTACTTATATGGTAGTAATGAAAACTTTTGAAATAATTAAGAGAGGAGAATAATAGCTATGTCTTTATTAATTTACGGAGTATATTATAAAGGATTTGATGGTGAAGAAGATGAACTTGAAAGACTGTTCCAAACTAAAGAAGCTGCTAATAAGTATGCTATGCTGTTAAATAATCTTAACAAGATTTCATCTTTTTATAGCGACACCAATTATTACGTGGTGAAACCTATGGAAATCAACGATGAATTTGAATACAAGTTTCCTATTGGTGTTAAAATTGTAATGGGTATTGAGAAAGCTGGAACTCAAATTAAGATTGATAGAGAACTTGCTGTTTGTAAATGCGATTTTATCTATGATGAAGATATAATCAATGAAAATAAAGTTCCTATAAGGTTATCTATTTATAAAGATAAGATTCCTTATTATGACAATGAAACCAAAATCAATGTTGGATTAGTTGTTCCTTGCAAATTTGGAGATACAATAGAGAAGCTGGATAAGAAAGCAACTACAGCTTGCAAAAGATTATTGAAGTATTTAGAAGATAACCATTCTATAACTTTTGATACCATGTATAATGCGTTTGAGAACGAGGATGAAATCCTTAAAGCTGGTTTTGCAAAAACCTTAATAGGTGATACAACTGTATTTTATATATTGGAAGTTAATGGATTTAAAGAGGAATAGAAATGGAACTTGCTTTGCACGCGTTTTGTATTATATTAAAGCTGATATGCGCTTTATTTATTAAAGACTTAACTTTAGCTGGTGTTGATAAATCTGTTGATGAATCTTTAATTGCTGCTATAATAGAAAGCATAAAAGGTAAAAGCTCCTTACCATATACAATAGAGTTTATCGCTAAAGCTATTGGTGCTTGTATATTTTTAACAGTATCCATATTCACTATCTGTGAATATATTGATCAATTTGAAAGGTTTATATTATCTTTGAGGTGATAATATGAGTAGAGGGACTGTTGTTAGATTTATAATAGAAGATTTGGCTTCTGCTTGCTATGCAACCATTTCAGTAACTACCGTCTGGGGATTTAACGATGATGATTATAATCATCCGATGTATGTTTCATTTGGTAAAATCAATGATATAGAAGCTTCTGATAAGTTGCTCCATATTAGTTACTTTACTTTAGAGGTATATGAGAATTATGATAAAACGATTTCTCATGATATCCCTGGAGACGTAGTTACTATGACCTTTAAAGCATATGCTAACAAAGATTGGACTGCGATTAATAAGAAGTATCTAAAAGGTGAAATCAGAGCTATCGATAAAAATGAGCAATATTTTGGAGATAGTATTTGTTTTGAAGCTCATATAGATTGGGATTGGGAAAGATGTTCTGATCCTAATCAATACATGATAAAGCTCTGTAAAGATGTTAATGGAAAGGAAGGAGCTTATTTTGATATGCTTTATAATGTTATAAGAAAAGCATATCAAGGAGATAAGCTTAAGCATAGAATGGAAGTCAAACTTCTCTTCACTGATGCTAAATACATCAAACCTTTTAATGATACTTCTAGAATGAGAATTTGGGTTAAAAAGAATAAGGAGATTAATGATGAATGTGATAACTAAAGAAAGATTAAAAGAATTAATGACTCATGTACCTAAGGAGCTTTTCATTAAAGTAATTTACGATAATGAAATTTATTCAGGAATCATTTTGTCAATGAAAGATAATATTCCTAATTATTTGGCTGTGATTGATGTAAACGATGCTGAGATTAGACTGTGTACAAACTTCTATCCTCTTAATGAAAATAAAGAACTTATTATTGACGATTACATATTTCTCAGTTCTTATGGTTCTCCTGATATCGATGAAGCTATCATTGGACTACTTGAAAGATGGGAATCTGTTTGGAAAGAAATAAATTCTGGATTTAATATTCCTAAAGAATTACCTCTTAAGAAGATTAAAGAAGAAAAGGAAGTTTCCAGAGTTACTTTGATTCCCTATTTTGAATCACCTTATCTGATTACTTTGGATTTACCTCATAATATCAGATTGGGTGGTGAATTCTTCCATCAGCACATTGACCCCGATACATTACCTAAAGGGTATAAAGTATTGGAAATCAGATGTGGAACTTCTTCTGTTGTTCCAAAATACTTGATGGAAAGAGTAGATGATTCGAATAGGTTTTATGGTAGCATTGTTATAAAAGAAAGAAGCATCAATATTTCTATCAATACTTATATTGATATACTATATTGGCAATTCTCATTACAGGATAGTTTATCTAAACCGATTGACCCTTATAAATACAAGGATGGTGAATGAAAATGTATATGATTTTATGGAAGGTAGAATCTATTAAAAAAGAAGATAAATCTTTGAGAACTGATGTATATAATGCAGGAATTCTTAAAGAATATGATGATGCTGTCAATCTTTGTTTAGAATTTGCTAATAAAAATGCAAAAAGTTATAATCGAAATATAATCGCTACTCCAGTATTTCCTGTTAGTGAATATTTTCGTTCATGCTCTTTTTCTGTTGGTTTTGAAGTTAAAGATTTTGAAGAATATGACTTTATTAAACATCGATATGAGGTAGTATGTTTATCTGGTAAAGCTGATGGATTTACAGGACGATGGCCTTGGACATTAATTGGTACTTTTGAAGGTAAAGAAATTCCTCATAAGTGGAATGAGGTTTTTAAGAAAGAAAAAATAGAAAAAATAGAAGAGAAGAAAGATAATGGGCAATACAGACCTCATGTAATTATTAAAGGCTTCTCTGCTACTATCAATAAGCTTCGTTATAAGATTGAAAAAGAGCTTAAGAAAAACTTTAGTCCAAATACATGCTTAGTTGATTCTGGTGTAAGATACAGAATATCGTATATTTATGATAGACGAATCTCAGATGAGTATGCTTATGATGCTATATTGGATATTATTCCTGAAAGAGATCTAAATTTAAATGACGATGCTATTGCTTTTATCAGAACCGTGTTAATATCATTAATGAGTACAGATGATAGTTGGTTTTGGTTATCTTTTATCAGTATGATATTTGATAAACTTAAAGCAAACAAAAATGGTTCTGTATCTTATGAAGGTTTTCCGATTAATGTAAATACAGTAATTTATTATGGGAATCCTTTAATAGATAATCAAGACCTTTCTGACTTTAAGACTTTATAAAAGTTAAAACACCTAAGGAAAATATTCCTTAGGTGTTTTATTTCAAACGGGTAAATAGATATTGAATATCTGGATCTTATGGTAATAGAAAGGATAATAAAAATGATTGTATATAGTGTATATAATGGAAATGTTTTACTAGTCCAATGCTCTGATATATTTCTGGCAAACGAATTTGCTAATAGATATGCAGAATTATTAAGAGCTCTTAATATGGATACAACTAAAATCAGGATGCAATCAGAAACTATATATACTGTATCAAGTAAACTTGATATTGATAAATGCATCAATTATATTAAAGGTTTAATTAAAGAAAAACCTAAAATGTTTTATGGTGATAGAGTAATAAAGTATCCAAATAGTGTTGTATTATAAAAAAACGTGGGTGATTAATAAATGAAGATAGATGATTCTAATTTAAAATCAACTTCTAAATGGGTTCCTGAAAGACGTGCTCATGAAAGATGGTTTCCAGAATCAATATCGAGAAAATATAAATTATCGATATATGATGATAAGAAAATTCATCGATTTTATAAACAACAATGGCTATCTTCCAAGTATCGTTCTATTGGTATTCCTTGGAAAAATATGTTGCATCATGTAGCTCGTAGATATAAAGTAAAATATAAATTTGGTGATAATCCTTTTCAATATAAATACCCTGTATATTTTGATTTTTCTGACCCTGATGATAAAACTGTAGAATGTGAGCTTGATGATAAAAGACTCATTATTCATAATATAACAGGTATAGATGATCAAATAGCCATCACCAAATTAGGTAAACTCATATATGAGCATTTATTAAAAGGAATAGATCCTTGGTGGTATAGTGATAAGTGTATACCGTTTAAAGGCATAATGGTTTATGCTGGAGGTATAAATAGTAAAACTGGAGAAATGCTACAAGCTGTAAGATGTATTAGGCTTGTTCCTCCATATAGAATAACGAGGTGAATGAATAATGGCTTATATTGAAAGAAATATGAATCCTAATATGGCTATAAGCTTACCAAGAAAAGCATTCTTATTTATTGCTGAGTATTGTAAGCAACATGTTTTGGATTTCAGAGAAATTTATGATAGCCTTATGAATAAAGCTATCAAAGGTGTAATTACTGGAAGAAGCGGTGAAAAGTATACAGTTACTATTCATGCTAACGTTATGATTGTTGAATGGGGCATTAATAGTGTAACCTTTAATGATTATGACGATGAGAATAAAACAATAGAAAAGTTGTTTTATGATATGAATGAATTAATTATCAAGGATCCAGATTACATTGATAAAATTACTTATGAAAATTTAATTAAAGATTTTCAGTGATAGTGTGGTGTTATAATGGATAAAGTATATAACGTTTTCGTTATCAAAAAAGAAGAAGCTTCTAACGGTGTTGTTTCCAGTAATGAAGTTGCTACTATTAGTGGTTCTTATAGCACTCTGGATAAAGCTATGGATGCTGTTAAGGCAGACGGTGGAGTAGAATTCGATAAATATCTTAATCCTAAACACTACTGTCAATACATTAATAATAGTAACGGAACTTTATATTATATCTTCATCAATAAAATTGATGAACCTATAGAAGATGCAAAAATTGCAAAATTAATTTAATTTAAAAAAAAAGGAGAGATTTATCATGGAAAAAATTAATGGTAATTATGTTCAGCTTGGAAATTCTTTTATTCCGGTTCCTACTGTTGAAGAGAATCGCAACTTAAAAGACGGCGGGTTCTTAACAGTAAAAGATGTGTATGAGCAGGCTAAAAAAGAAGGTAAAGAGAACTACGTTATTGCACCTTTCCAGCTTGGTGGTGAAGGTAAATATGACGGTGCTTATGGAATGCAGTTTGATGATGAAAATAAGATCATCTATGTATTCGGAAAATAATAAGGTGATAAAATGGAAAAAGGATTTGATTTAGAATACACTTTGCAAATTTATAAAGACCATACTGTTCCTAATGGTAGATGGGCTTATCAACTCAACACTAACCAGTATGGAGTAGAACTTGGATTTGCTAATAAAGATTTTGATGATGTACCTGATAGACTATGCAGGTATCTCATTAAATCAGGTGTAATTAAATCTGATGGTTCTCTCAACAGCGATGGAGACCTGTTTGGGGCTAAAATAAAAATTGCCATTAATAAGAAATTCATATCTACTATTGAAGGTTTCATGGCTTATTATGGCTTTAAAGAATCTGATTCTGATAAAAAAAGTGAAACCAGTAGTATTTATGAATGGGAACGTGTTGGTGCAGATTTAGAATCTGTAATGCAACTATTGGTTGAGCAATTAGTTGCGATTATAGAAGGTAAAAGATATTTTATCGTTACATTCTCAGGTTTAGCTCAGGCTACATTAAACAACTTACCTGATCCTGATAAAATAGAAACTGATTATGTTAATACAATCAGTGATGGACTTGGTGTTGCATGTTTAACAGTGTTTGTTTATAAAGAGTGTGAAGATGAAAACTAATAAGGTGGTGATGAAGTATGAAGTATAAGTTTAAAATAGATATGGAGATTAAATTTCAGTCATATGAAAGTTTAACAGACTTTTTTAACTTTTTACAAGCTCTTTGCACTGAAGGAGTTATAGACTCTTTTTCACATGAAGGCGTAAATAGTGATGAATATATTATTGATAGTTATCATATTAGACATTATGAGATTTGGTTTAGTTTAAAAGATGATTGCATGAATGTAGCTCTTTTTAAATTTATTGATAGACTTAAAACATCGCGAATGAATTTAGTCTCATCAAATAATGTAGCATATATTCTGCTTATGCTTCTTTTAAACTCTGCTTCTAATTCTAATGGATCTGCTGAAGTTTCATTTAAATCAACCTTCACACATGGCAAAGCATCAATGAGCAAATGCATTGTTAGTGAAGATGATATGTTTTATTATCCGCATATAATTATAAGAAGCACCCAATCTGTAATTGAAAGAATAGAAAGCTTTTTAAAGGACTCGGTAAAATATAGGCCACCTAAGATTGCATACAATATTGAGGATTCTGATGATGAACTCTATACGAGTATCACCATCTATCCTGGACAGTTTTGTGATTCTAAGTCTTATTCCATTTATTTTATATCTGAATTTTTAAAGGACTTAAAGAATATTGAAAATTCGATATATTGGAGCAGGACTTACGATTCTATGATTAAGAACTTTAATCATGAAAATGGTGAATTAAACTACCATGACCCAATAATCGATATTACTTCGTATATATCGTATGGAGCTAAGCCTAATTTCAAATACAGATAATAAGTATGCGGTAGATGACCCATACCCTAAATCATAGGGTATGGGTTTTAATTTTTTGGATTAAAGACAAAAAACTGAAACTCTCATAATATAAGATGGAGATGTTGGGGCTGGAACTGTTCTATTTGATTCAGGACCAGCAAATATAAAAAACCCATCAGCTCCAAAATGAAACGCGTATCTAAATGTAGCAGATCCAGGACCACCAGCATGTATAACCGTTACATTAAAAATATAATTGATTTGTAATGGAGGTGTAACAGTTCCTTTTAATCTATAACTACTTAGCATAGAACTAGGTGTTTCTATCGCCTCATTAGTAGCTGGTTGGCACCACTGGAATGTTCATTCGCCTATCATTATAATATTAACAGAAAGGTTAGTGACGCCAGCATCTGGTGCTAACATTGCAAATGATGATCTGGATACACCTACAGAGTTATTTGCATTTTGTTGAATTGCAACTAATATTAAATCCACAATAGTTTCAATAGGTTTATTAGCAGCAGTCCATCCACCAGTTCTACTTGTGGCTGTTTGGGCCAACCACTGGCAAAGCCTCTAAAATATAGTGTTTATACAGGTTTTAAAGTCCTATAGATATAGCTCTTATTCGTAAAAAATGTTTATAAACCACGGCCACGTTATTAGAATTTGAAATTTGTACAGTGCGAGCAACGATTTTATCAACCAGGCCCGCATAGTTTACACCCATTAAATTTGAATCTGCCCCCGTTCCAGTTCCAACAGCAGCAACACAAATAGCGAATGATGAAAATATAATAGAATTTGGCATAGAGTGATCTCCATAAGTTTCTGCTGAATAATGCGCCCACTGGTTTTAGGATTTTAACTTGTTAAAGAACTCTCAGAGTATCATATAGTTAATCTGAAGTTTATTTTTTAAATATTTTCCACTTTTATAATAAAGGTGGTGTTTAGGTTGAAAGATTTATTTAGAACCGTAGTGATGTTTATAGTAGGTTTTTGTGCTTATATAACCATAGAAGTTCTCTATAGAGGATACTCTTATCCATTGATGGGAACTATGGGAGGCGTAGTATTTATCTTAATCGACCAAATCAATGAGAAGTATAGTTGGAATGTAGAATTATCTTATCAAGCTATCTTAGGTGGTATATATGCTACGATTACTGAATTGATTTATGGTTTAATAGATAAAGAATATCTTCATCTGAATATGTGGAATTATCAAGATGAATACTTTAATTTCTATGGAATAGTATGTTTAAAGTTCTCCATATATTGGTGCCTATTAGCATTACTAGCTGTATTAGTAGCAGATTTTATTAACTACTGTCTATATAGACATTCGAGAGTTCCATACTATATAATCTTTGGCCATATATGGGTTCCAAAGATATATCAGTTATTAGATGATTACGATATAGAATGTGAAGAAGAGGAATACGACGAAGAATATGAAGAGAAGTAGAGAAGGAATAATATCCTTCTCTACTTCTCTCTTATATGGTTATGCACCTAAAATAATTCCTTGATAATAATCGTTATGGTTGTTTGAAATATATGTGATTCTTACTTTAGACAATGTTTGCATTCTAGCATACAAAAGATTGACTCCATTGTACCCGCTAGAATTTGTGGTTCTATAAGTTACAAGACTAAATATCATTGAAAAAGCTATTGGGGCACTAAACTCATGAGCCTGCTCAGTTACAATCATGCTATCATCAACATACTTATCAAACCACTGGTTTAAGCATATTATGCTCCAACGTGTATATACCCGCCTTCTTTTGTAGCAACTGAAGAGGAATCACTATATCTTGCAGCGATTTGAAAAGTAGTTGTTCGACCTCTTGGCTCTATAGAAAATAAATAGTCTCTATAGTATATTGACATTATTGCTGTAAATGACGTATGGGTTTCTATATTCATATAAACATTATGCCACGCACCATCTGTAACTATTTGGAACTGGCCCCACTGGCCAATATTTTAGCATGTTAAAGTATTTATCGTATTCTCATCCTTTTCATTTATACATATTAGATGTAATAGAGGAGACAGAGAATAACCATATTCTCTGTCTCCCAGTCGAAAGAAAGGATGACTATAATGAATAGCCATATTCTTTGGAAGGTATATTATATCTTCAGAATGTTGCTTATTATCACTGCGTTGACTCTGATAAATGCAATACTCTTTGGAATACCTTCCATTATATTGTTATATCTAATCATTAATGAAAATGATTAAAAGATAAAAGTAAACCAGATAAAATACCTGGTTTACTTTTTTTGTATTTATACACATCCTAGAAGCAAGGCTTCATATGCAAAATCTGTTGTTGTATTAATTACAAATCCTATGTATGAAACATTCCATGTTATAGATGTTACTGCAGATGGATGCGATATAGCAAAAGTTCCAGCATATAATGAAGTGAATACAATAGGATTATTTTGTGAAAAATGTTGTCCTGGAGGATATACTCCAGGTGTAACCCTAGGCCACTGGTTTAAGATGGTGCAACACCAATAGAAAATACACTCCCTCCTGGAGAACTATTATAATACGCTTTTGGCGTTGCTGCAGATGATGTGGTTGGAACTCCTGTGAATTCTACTACTGCAGCAGCATTAACTCCACTATTTACCCATACAACATTAGCAATTCTAAAATTTGTTGGATTTGAACTTAATGATGCAGTGATAGCTGAATTTGCAGTTGCAAACCAATGAGTAGATGCTATAGGCCAAGATATTGGTTTAGATATAGCTCCTCCTCCAGGAAAGCCAGCCCACTGGAAGAAGGTATTAAATATCCTCAGACCCATGTATAGTAGGGTCTGAGGATATTTTAAGTGTTAATTAATGGCCATAAAATTTTTGCCTGAACGCTCTAGCAAGTGAACGAATTTGATTAGGACCAGACATAGGATCATCATAATCTGTTGTCCATTCATCAGTCATACGAATACGTTGCAAGTCCCATCTTTCACAATTAGCTTGTACGCCGTACTGATTATGTGGGAAACCTGTATAATCCCTGAAATCTACTATATACCCGTCAGCATTATCTGCGTGTTCAGAATGACTTGGCACATGTTGTATATCGATTTCGATTGCTAATGCTTCAGATAATACAGCAATAACTTTAGCCATAGCTTCAATCTGCTCTTCTGTAGGTGGATAATCACCTAAATCTTCAGTTGTTGCTCCATAAGCACAATCTAGTGTGATACCTATAGAAGCAGCATTTTTCATATAGCTATGTGGTAAAGATTCAGCAAAATCTCTTCCTGTAATATGAACATCTCCATCACCATCAATATTGATATGATAATCCGACCAGCTATATTGAGTGTATAATCCAGCACTCCAATGGAGCACTAATTGAACCGGCTTACCATAGTTTTCAGCAATTTCATATAATCTTGATTTAGCAGCATAAGCTAAATTCATTATTTCAGTTAAATCATTTATATCTACCATTACAATTTAACCCCCTTGGTTAATATATTAGGTAGATGTCGGTTATTAGCAACCAACCCATACACATCCAAATATACATCTTTGATATATATCTGATGGCAATGTTGTAACCCGCGTATTATTTTTCCATAGTTGAACATACACTGTTAGATTTTCCGATGCGTAAGGCATACACACCCATTCATATGATGATCCTGTTGGTGTCACTGAGGTTAATGTAAGTATAAATAAATTATCAAATATAAATGGTCTATAAATAGTCCAGCCTTTAGAATCTGTATATGACGATGAGGCCATGTTAGATCGTGACCACTGGTCAATAGTTCTACTCTCAGATTAGCTATATGATATGCTGAGGATATACCGTAATCTCTAATTTCAAAAATATACATGATAAAGATAGGATAACATCAATTGCGATGTATCCTATCTTTAATGAAAGAGAGGTGATGGTATATATGATTCAACCAAACAACTCTGGTTTGATGTTATTGAAGAAACAACGAGCAGAGAAAAACAAACGGTTGGAAGGTTTAACCTTATCGAAATACTTTCAATCAATGGAAGAAATTCGAAATGGATTACCTCCCAACCCCGAAATAAAGAAATACCTATTATGGCGATAATAGATATCTCCTGGGAGAGAGTTAATCTCTCCCAGTCTTTTAATGTGCACATTAGTTTTTTGTATTGTCTATAGTTAATAACCTATAGCTAACCAATCCAACATAATTGTCACTTCTTCCTGTGTAGAAAACGTTTTAATGATTTTAGTACCATATCTAGTCCATACTGTAGTTGAAATTGCTCCATGTGATAATGAAACACCTGGAAAATTATGTGGAAATTCTATTGTATAATTAAGTTGATATGGGGTAGTTATAGTATTATTCAGGTAACCCCACTGGCCAATAATATTCCTCAAACCCATGTATAATAGGTTTGAGGAATATTTAATATCTTTTAGTGTTGGAATGGAGTTATTCTAACTGCTAACATGCAGCGTTCTGTAGGATGATCCATAGATTTGAATTTCCATCCAACATAATTATCCCATTTCATACCCCAGAAAGATGGTCTCTCGTCTTTGTAACAGAAAGCATAATCTGTTACATACCAGGTATATCCATCTTTCTCTTCAGTCTTTATTTTTTCTACATCATCAGCATTGATATCAATGCCGGTGACATAATATGAAAAACCATATACATTATTGCGATATAACCAAATTACTCTGCAGACATATCTCTGGAATTTTTCTTTTAATGTGAAGTTAGGATCTAATAAATCTACATAACCTCTATATTCACCGATAGTCTGTTCAGCTTCATATGCATCATGGTAAAGATAATGTTTATGAAAATCATAGCGAGCAAACTTAGGTACATGCCCCTCATCTATCATCCATGGGATATCCATATTGTCATCGTAGTTCCCAAATATTATATCTATGCATTTAGGAAGGTTACCAACTTCATCAGCGAAGAGAACTACTATAGGATTAACTATATATCCGATGATATTTACTATGATATCTACGATAGTGTATAATATCCATTTTATATATTTCATAACTTGTTACTCCTTAATTAAAGAATTATTTATATGTGAAAAAAATCTATACAAGCAAAGATTGAGATAGACCTTAGTAAAAGGTCTATCTCATATTTTAGATTCCTACTACAATGATATTATGATTGTGCCTATTTATTACTTCAGCATATTCTTCGTTTCCTCCTCGAAAATAATAATTTTTTGGTGATTCGTCATAATAAGCCGAACTTACTACATTGGCAACAGCTACAATGGCAGTGGTAGAAAAACGAATAGGGTAAGATATATGCCAATACAAGCCATATTGAACACCAGCTGAAAAGTTCCGCCACTGGACAATGACTTTAAAGTATCTCAAGCCCACATATAATGGACTTGAGATACTTTATAAGTGTTTAATCTGCTCTAGAAATATTTGGCTCTACTACTGTATTCTTGACGAAATACAAATGATGATTTGTTTTCTTCAAGATATCATTAGCTAAGTCTTGAATGGTCCAGAACTTATTTTCATCAGCCATAGTAGATAAATCATCTGCTATTTTTCTGATGTTAAATAAACCAACCTGAAGCATAGCAAAAGTCTTTGCTTTAGAAAAAGGTTCAGCTCCAGTTACAGGAGCAACTAAACTTTTTCCTAAGCATGTAGCTAAATCAGCATCAGGGAATCTATCAGCTTTTCTAATCTCTTCAGCTACAGTATCTATAGATTCACAGATATCATCATGAATTTCATCTAACCAAGGATGGATATCAACGAAATCAGTGTCTTTATAAGCCCAGTGACCTATTTTAACATTTCTTTCAAAGATAGTTAAAGAAGCTAATAATACATTGAGGATATTAATACAAGAATCAACAGGATTAATCTGAGGATTATTCTCATCCATCATATATCACCCTTTCATATAAAATGTGTTTTAGATATATGTGATGAAGAATATAGAAAAAGAGTTTAATTGCCAAATTGAATTCCTCTGATAGTAAAAATAGAATCCCAACGATATGAAGTATTTATTTTTGTTACAGTAACTTCTACTGTTGGGGCCAAATCACCATATGTTGCAGCAATAATAGGATTTGCTGTAAATGGAGTAGGTGAAATTTCAAGAGTTAATATTGCGCCCGATCTGATAGTAGGATAAGTTATTGGAAGAGTTATTCTATAGACTGTAGAAACATCAGTCGTGCTATATGTTCCAGCAATGCTAAACCACTGGCCTGAGGTTTTAGCATGCTAAATTATTCTCTACCCTATCTATAGTGGGCTCTGAGAACGTAGAGTCATCTCTTTTAAGTATATATTATAAAGATAGAATAGACTCATCGTCTATTCTATCTTATTATACTGAAAGGAGGTGACGATATATATGATTGATCACCAACTATCAGGCTATGCTTTGTTGAAGAAACAAAGAGAAGCCAAGTTAAAAAGGTTGAGTGGATTAACCATGACTGACTACTTCCAAGCAATGGAAGAAGTCAGAAATGGAAAACCCCTTAATCAAAACATAAAAAGATATATTCTCCATTCTTTCAATTAGAATATATCTTCCTAAGAGGGTCACGACACCCTCTTAGGTTTCTCTATACGCGTATTACCTTTTTTGTGGAAAAAATAATAATTGATTAATAACCTAAAGCTATTACCTTTAACCAGAGATTATTTGCATTAAATACATGCTGACCATTAGCAATATTCCAAACGCAATATATTACATGATTTTTATCTTGAGAAAATGAAAATACACCTTCAGAATATCTTCCAGAAACACAACCTACTGTATTTATTATAGTCATATCTATATTCAAACCAAATTCTTGAAAATCTGGATCTGATACTGATGGATAAAAGTTAAACCACTGGCCTGAGGTTTTAATATATCTCAACCCCATCTATAGTGGGGTTGAGATATATTAGAATCATTACATCATTGTATTATTTTTTATATCCTTGACTTCATATTAACAAATCTTTTTCATATAAAGAAAGGAAGGTAATCTTATAATGGACAAAGAAAAATATGAATATCTTAAAACTTCTATGACTGTAGAAGAGTTGATCGAAGAGATGAATCTCTTAACGAAAGAATTAAATAATTCTGCATTCACTTCTACTTTTGATATTCAACAAGGCATCAGGATGGGCTATACTGCAGCTATGAAAGTCATCGAAGACATAATAGACAGATTAGAAGAACGCTCACCCAACCCAGAAGAGGATGAATTTATCACCTCATTATACAATGTATATGATTCCTTAGAACAGCTACAGAAGAAATGTGATTATATCTAAAAAGAAATAAAAGACATGATTAAAATCCTGATAAAGAAGCTATTAAGCTCTCTATCAGGATTATTTAACCTTTTCTGAAAAACCGTAAAGTCTTGGATTTCATGTATATATCATAACTATGACAAAGAGAGAACAACCGTGTTCTCGTCTAACTGCCAATCAAACGAAAATGATGTAAATCTAAATTACCTTAATTAAAAGGAGTTGAATATACATGAAATGGATTAGCATTGAAAGCTACTTTGGAATGTATAAAAACCAAGGTTACGAAATTCAGGAAAAGTTAATGAACGTCTTAACAGATAAGCTGATTGTAGAAGTATCAACCAGTTATCCGAAAAGAAATCATAAAGCGTTAAACATAGAGAAGATGTTTAATGCTCTCGGATTAAACTATTGTAGCAGGTGCTATAATATTCCAGAGATAAACATTAAAAAGACTTTATTCGATAACGCTCTATGCATGCGTTCACTCTGTAATGATGTATATTTGACTTTCCAACCTTTTCACGATTCTGGCACTATTTTCAATATATTAAAGTCTTGGACTACGTTCCTCATGTATATGAAGAATAATAATCTGAGACTTGATATCTATGAAGGTATATCATGGGACATTAGAAAGCCTCAAACATTTATGATGTTGAGAGAGATAAAAGGCTCTGAGTTACATAAGGGTGGAAGCAAGATATATTTGCATAAAGCAAACGGCGTAGTGATAGAATTCAGCATCAATATATCATTGAAGGCTGAACACATGTCAAACGAGTCTGCAGATTGGAATAAACCAAATGTCGAATACTATGAGAGAATGGAGTTTGGAGAACCTAAACGAAATTACTATGAGATAGAGAAGACAAGTTAAAGAATCAAAATAAAGGAAGACTTCAAATTAAATTTTGAGGTCTTCCTTTTTTATAAATTTCACTTAATTTTTTTCCTAAACATTAAAGTAATTTCATAAAGATTCTATCCCATTTGTCGAAATTTTATTCGATAAATGGGACTTTGTTCGTGTAACGTGTACGGTGTGATGTCTACCAATAATCAGTGTTTTTAAGGTATTTTAATAAATTAATATATGGTGTTCTGAGGCAAAACATTAGGGTAAAACTAAAAAAATTTCTCAGAAAGGAGAAATAAATTATGGCAAAATTTTACGCTAAAGCGCCTAATGGCGATGATGCGGTACTTTCAATTTCAATTCAAGCGTTTACGCAAAGTCTCCAGCAAAATGGCTGGTGCAAACTCCCAAATGGATTAATAATCCAGTGGGAACCCGCCTCCTTGATTTGTAAGAAACTAGTGGATATTTCGCTACCTTACATCTCCATGACACTGTATATGCTGATTTGCTTGAATTATCGAGTTACTAAAATTCTTACACAAACTCAAAGTTCATGTATCAAATTGATACATGAAATAGGATTTTCCGACACAAACTTTGGGTTTATTGGAGAAAAAATTTCTAAAATTACCTTGAAAAAGGAGGTAATTTTAGAATGACTACTTTAAAATTTACAAATGGAACTAACGATCCTGTTTTATTATATGGGTCGAAATATGCTGTTGCTTCTTCGCCTAATTATTATAGACGAAGTGCTTTACCTACTCCAAATAAAACGACAATCACTATTCACCCTACTTGGGTAAATATTAATGATGAAGGTCATATCTCTACATCTGATGTAGTTCTTAATCTTAATGCTTCTGCAAGCTGGGACAATTCTACTTATGCTACAACTGCAAATCGTGCTGGTAAAGATTTCTATATCTACGCTATATCTGGTTCTGATGGAACTCCAACTTTTAAATTGTCTGCAAATAGCACTGTACCTACAGGGTATACTGCGGCTAATTCAAGAAAGATTGGTGGTTTCCATTGCTTATGCTTGAGTGTTGGAACTATTAGCGGTCATACTTTAAGTGGCTATAATACTGGTGAAATATTACCGTTATCTGTATGGGATTTAAGACATCGTCCTGTAAGTGATCCTGAAGGTATGGTTTGGATTGCCGGTATTGGTAAATGGGTAGATATCTATCTGAATAGTTGGAATGGTTCTAAGTTAGTTAGCACATATGGAACAACTATGGCTGATGGAGTTAGCAGTAAGAAATTCCATGGTGAAGCATTTGCTGAATATATTGGTTTAGTTGGCAAAAAATTAATATCTCGTGATGAATTCATGGTATTAGCTAAAGGCAGCAATGAAATGACCAATATTAAAAACTCTGCAGATCCTGGAACTGCTGGTGGTCATGTAGATACTAATAACCGTCGAATGATCAGCAACTATGGTTGTGAAGATTGCTGCGGTGTAATGTATCAATGGACTACTGATTTATTTGAAAGCTGGGTAAATGGAACTGCTTATTATACTTGGCTAGATAATAATTCTTCAACTACATATTCTGAAGGTAATATGCGATATTATCTGGATGGATATACGTGGCGTAAAGAATCCGTTTACAATCCAACCTTTGATTCTGCTCAATATGGTTCCGCGGCTGGTTTGCTTCGTCGAGCTTTCGTGGGTGGCGCTTGGGGCAATGGCGCTTATTGTGGCTCACGGTGCGTCTATTGTTACTGCTTCTCGTCTCACGGCACTTCGCATTGCGGCTGTCGCGGTGCGTCTGAGCCGGCGAGCGTTAACTTGTAAAGTTAACGCGAAGCTAAAACAGCCGATAGTCGCAAGTCGCTGGCCGCGTGCTGTTAAGCCTTAAAGCCGCGCGAAAAATGCGAAGCATTTTGAGCGAAGCCCCGCCGAAGGCATCTGAGGCGGGGCCAAATTTTAAATTGTACATACAAAATATCTGATTATGAATAGTTTAAAAATATGAAAACCGTTATATAATGAGTAGATGGAATTCATTCAATTTATTCATTAGGCTTATATGTTGTTAGCTATGCTCAGCTTGTTCGAGTATACATTACGCTTATTGATAGAGTAACG
>Ga0326512_10001151_pt1 | contig 21187 bp, 38 predicted proteins | sample 1_2617_0518_D_FD_203652 | JGI IMG/M metagenome (GOLD analysis project Ga0326512, IMG submission 203652) | Bovine rumen microbial communities from UC Davis, California, United States - 1_2617_0518 | ecosystem: Host-associated > Mammals > Digestive system > Stomach > Rumen | place: USA... | reverse complement strand
TAGTACAGGTCGACCGCTTCGTTTTGATTTTGCAGTATTTGATGATTAGCATAATATTGATTTTTTAATTGAATTTCAAGGTATTCAACATTATGAAGCTAAAGAAAAATTTGGCGGCTATAATGGACTAAGAAAACAACAATATAATGATATGAAGAAACGAGAATATTGTAGAGATCATGGAATTAATTTAATTATTATTCCTTATTGGGATTAGGCAAGAGTTACATATGATTATATTTTACAAGCGGCGGGCTATTAAAGAAGGAGAGGTATCTAAAGTTGATAAATCGAATGGCATAGATAAAGAAAAAAGGCTTTAATATGATTGGGACTGAAGATTACCAAATTCCTAATTAGGCTACTGGATATATTCCTGTTGATTTTTCAAAGATCAGAGTAGGAGTAAAATCATTATCTGATGCTATTCTTAAATTGGGAGATCTTCATAAAATAAATCCTCAATTAGCAGATAAAAAACAAGTATTAATGGCTATTCATAATTATGATCTTGATAGGATGAGAGATATATCAAATTATTTTTATAAGATTAGTGGTATTTATCAAAGATTATGTCGTTATATGGCGTATATGTATAGATATGATTGGTTGATTACTCCTTATTATGATACTAAAATGATTAAGCCTGAAAAGCTATTAGATGGTTTTAACAAGGTTTTAGCTTATTTGGATAAATTTGAGGCAAAAAAATTTTTTGGAGATGTTGCATTAAAAGTTATTAAAAATGGATGCTATTATGGTTATTTAATAGCTAAAAATGGGACTGTTATTGTACAAGAACTCCCTCCAAAATATTGCAGATCACGTTTTACTGTAAATGGACAACCTGCTGTTGAATTTAATATGGCATATTTTAATGATATGTTTATAAATGCAGAGCAAAGAGTGAAGATGTTAAAAATATTTCCACCAGAATTTGAAAAAGGATATAAGTTATTTAAACAAAACAAATTAAAGCCTGACTTTCCTGGAGATGAATCTGGATGGTATTTACTTAATGTAGGATCTGTTATTAAATTCAATTTAAATGGAGAAGATTTTCCGCCTTTTATTGCAGTAATTCCTGCAATTATTGATTTAGATGCAGCGCAAGATCTTGATCGTAGAAAAATGCAACAACAATTATTAAAAATTATCATTCAAAAGATGCCAATTGATAAAAATGGTGATTTAGTGTTTGATGTAGATGAAGCTCAACAACTTCATAATAATGCTGTACAGATGCTATCTAAGGCTATTGGCATTGATGTATTAACTACTTTTGCTGATGTTGAAGTTGCGGATATGGCTGATAATAAAACTTCAACGACTACGGATGATTTAGAAAAAGTAGAACGAACTGTTTATAATGAAGCAGGTGTCTCACAAATGCAGTTTAATACTGATGGAAATATTGCTCTTGAAAAATCTATTTTGAATGATGAAGCCTCAATGTGGAATTTGATACAACAATTTGAAACATTTTTAAATGTTTTATTGATCCCATATAATAAAAGCCCTAAAAAAGTTACTTACAGGGCACAAATTCTTCCTACTACAATTTATAATTATAAAGATTTAGCTAAACAATATAAAGAGCATACCCAATTAGGATATTCTAAAATGTTACCGCAAATTGCGCTTGGTCAATCTCAAAGTGCGGTATTAGCAACAGCTTATTTTGAAAATGATATTCTTGATTTAGTTAATGTATTTATTCCGCCGTTGATGTCTAGTACGATGAATGCAGATGTTCTTAATCATAATAAAAGTGGACAGGAATAGAAACAGGCGGGACGTCCAGAAAAAGCTGATGATGAAAAATCAACAAAGACTATTCAAAATAAATAGTCAATGAATTAAAATTTTTTGGACAGAAGCTATTAAGAAAAAAGTTAAATTTTTTATTATATATATGAGGGATGAAAGGAGATTTTTTACTATGCATCAATCAGTTGCGACAATAGATTCTCCTAAATTTTTAAATCTTCAACCTCTTGATATTAATCCTTTAATGTCAAAATGTGAAATTAAAGTGCTTTACGTAGGAGCGAATAGAAATCATACTTTTATTACAGAAGATGTCGCGGCTGAAATTGGTAAAACTCTTCGCGGCGCCCCTATTGTAGGTTATTATCGAGATAGTAAAGAAGATTTTACAGATCACGGAGAAAAAGTAATTATTGATGATGAAGGAATAAAATTTTAGTGTCAAACAGTTCCTTATGGTTTTGTATCTCCTGATGCAGATGTTTGGTTTCAAAATTTTGAAGACATTGATGAAAATGGTAATTCAGTTATTCATAAATATCTAATGACAACTGGTTATCTTTGGACAAGTCAATTCCCAGAATCCAGCTTACCTGCGGAAGAAGGCCGCCCGCAATCAATGGAATTTGAAAAATCATCTGTTAAAGGAAAATGGGACACTGGAACGGATTTCTTTATTATAAATGATGCAATTATTCAAAAACTTTGTATATTAGGAGACGATGTTGAGCCTTGCTTCGAAGGCGCTTCTGTAACGGCTCCAAATGTAAGTACAAAATTTACATTAGACAATAATTTTAAACATACTCTTTATAGTATGATGCAAGATTTGAAGAATGCCTTAAACGGAGGAGGACAACAGATGGACAATCTTGAAAACACTGTTGCTGTTGAGGATGAACAAATTGAGCCTGTAACTGAATTTACTCAGGAAGAGGTAACCAATACAGCTACAGAGGTTAATGAGAGTGCAGAGAATACTTCTACTCCTACTGATTATGTTAAAAAAGAAGAAGAGGATGAAAAAGAGTAGTCTGAAAGTAATACAGATGAAAATGATTCCGAAGATGATGATGCGGATGATGAAGATGATAAGAAAGAAAACGCTAAAAAGTATGAATTACTTGAAGAAGAGCTTAATACTTTAAAAGAATCTTATTCTGTTCTTCAAAATCAGTATCAAGAACTTGTTAATTTTAAGAAAGAAATTGATAATCAGAAAAAGGATGCTCTTATTGCGGAATTTTATATGCTTTCTGATGAAGATAAGGCGGATGTTGTTAGCAATAAGGAGAAGTATACTTTAGATGAAATAAAAGCTAAATTGTCAGTTATTTGTTTTGATAAGAAAATTAACTTTTCTTTAAATAAAGAAACTGAAGATACAAAAGAAGAAAATGTCGTTACTTATAAATTAAATAACGATGAGAACAACAGCCTGCCAGATTGGGTGAAAGCTGTTAAAGAACAAGAAAAACTTGGTTAATATTTTTTATTAGGAGGATGCTAGAATATGGCAACAGTAATGAAAAGAAAAGGGTATGGACAAGTTGAGCCTAACCATCTTTCTGGTATTGTCACTGGTCAAATTTACGCGCAGCTGCCTGCCGCAACTACAAAGACTGTTACAGATGGAGTAACAACTTATGGCGGTATTGTGCAGCTTGAACAAGGACAGTTTGCTAAATATGATTATGCAGCTGGTAAGGTAAATTTTACTGGTGATGGCGAATTTATGCTTGTTTATAATGAAGAAAAACTTTATGATGAAAGAAAACAGAGTCATAAAGATTTTGTATATAAAATAGAGGATTTTACAGATAAATAGATGTATCCTCGTTTAATTAAAACGAATGTTGGTGATATCTTTACAACAAATACAATTGCAGTTGCAAATACTTCTGATACAGCCGAGGTTGGAACAGTAAGTCTTGCAGTTGGTAATTATTTACAAGTTGGGGCAAATGGTTTTCTTAACCTTGTGACTGGTACAGGCAACGCTGCAGCAACTACAATGCCTACAACTGGTATGGTTTGGAAAGTTGTTAAAGAATATACAATGCCGGATGGACAACCTGGTGTTAAAATTCAGAGAGTACAATAATAAGGGTAAGGAGGAAAAAGATAATGGCATTAACAAGAGATCAGCTTATTGAGTTAGCTAGAGCCAATGCTAAGGCTTCATTAAATCCTTCTGTCGCTTATTCGTTCGGCGGGGAGAAGCTTTCTGCGGATGCTCTGAATAAAACATTTATTAAGGAGTTAAATGAACTTGGTTCTACTCCACAGGATTTTAGAGAGAATAAAAATCTTATTTATACATTAATGGAAGTCGGTCTTACTGAGGTTCTTCCTCAGAAGGTTATGCAGGCTTATGGACAGTTTGCAGATGTTCGTACATTTGCACAAGGTACAAAGCCAGTTTATAAAGTAAGAATTAGTGAGGCTTCTAAGAAGCGTGCTAAGCAATTCGTTACTAGAGTAGGTCTTGCTGGTAGATATGAGGTCTTCAAGCTTGATGGATATTCGTTTGAAGTGCCGACAGCTGCTTATGGTGGAGCTTCTCGTATTGAATGGGAAGAGCTGCTTGATGGCCGTATGACAATGAATGATTATTATAGTCTTGTTCTTGAAGGAATGGATGAGGCTGTATATCGTGAAATTGCTAAGGCTCTTATTGCAATGGTAGCTAATGTAAAAACAGCAAATAAGACTTCTCAGTCTGCATTTGTAGAAACAGAGATGGATAGATTACTTCAGATTGCTGATGCATATGGAAAGAGCACAATTTATTGTACTTTTGAATTTGCTGCTACTATGCTTCCAATTGCTAGTGGAGCAACTAATTGGAACGCTTTTTCAGATGGAATGAAAGAGCAGCTTTGGAATAATGGTTATTTTGCTACCTATAAAGGTCATCAGGTAATTATTCTTCCACAGAGTTTTACTGATGTTGAAAATACAACTAAAGTTATTAATGCTCAATATGCTTGGATTATTCCCACTGGTTCTGAAAAACCTGTTAAGGTTGCTTTTGAGGGCGGCGCTCAGGTAAAATCTTTTGATAATCGTGATTGGTCAACAGAAATTCAGACATATCAGAAATTAGGCGTAGCTGCATACTTAGTGAATCCTGGAATTTGTGTATATCGTAACACTTCTCTTAGTGCAGGTATGGATTTAGGCTAAAAATATAATAGGGGGGAGTTATTTTAATTCTCCCCTTTTTTCTTACTATTAGGAGATAAAAGGAGTTTATTATGATAAATAAAGATACATTAATTAAAGTTATAAATAAAGATAATGGTGTTGTTGGCTATACAGTACCAGATTTAGGTGTACATCGAAATTTTTATCCCGGAGAGACTAAAGAAGTAACTTATGAAGAGCTTGAAAAATTAAGTTTTATTCCAGGTGGAATGGTAATTTTAAAAGAACTGCTTGAAATTACTGATAGAGAGGCTATAAAACAATTATTTTCAAAAGAGCCTGAACCGGAATATCATTATACTAAAGATGATGTTAAGCAATTATTATTAACTGGAACATTAGATCAATTTCTTGATTGCTTAGATTTTGCTCCAGAAGTAATTAAAGATATGATTAAAGATATGGCGGTTGATCTTCCTTTAAATGATATGGCAAAAAGATAGGCTATTTTAGAAAAAATGGGCTTTGATGTAACAAAAGCCATTGAAATTAAAAATACTAAATATGATAGTGGCGAAGAAGACGCTTCAGGTGATTTTGGTCGTATTAATAAACGTAGGGCAATTCCTATTAAATCAGAAAATGCAACTGCCGCTCCATCTGGACGTAGATATAATCCAACTAAAAGCGAATAATTTTTAACAGGAGGTATATAAATGAATACAACTTCTTTTTCACTTGTATATGACTCCTTCCTTTCAAAAATTACAGATGATATGTATTTAGAATTAACGGAACTAGATACATTTAGAATGTTAGAACAATTATTACTTTCAGCTATTGAAAAATTTGAATTTCCAAGAACTAATTTGTGGGATTATGATTTATTTGATGTTGTAGATGAAACAACGTATCAGGGTGTGGAAAGTAATGATTAGCTCGTTCCCGCAATTATTTTTGGCGGAGGATGTTTTAATAATCCATTAACACATGAAGAAATTAATATTCTTGCTGTTTATATGATTGTAGAGTGGATAAGTCAGCAGCTTGCAAGCGTAGAGAATACTCGAATGAAATATAGTGGATCTGATTTTAAATTCACTTCTCAAGCGAATCATATGCAGAAACTTTTGCAATTAAAGAAAGATTATGAAAGAGAAGGTTTTCATCTTCAGCGTTTATATAAAAGGAGAATATTAAAAGATGGTGTGATGAAATCAACCATGGGAACAATTATGTGTGTTGATTTAAATAATAATAATAATAATAATAATAATAATAATAATAATAATAATAATAATAATAATAATAATAATAATAATAATAATAATAATAATTCAGAACCCATTAATCAAAAAGATTATGATGAAATTTTCTATGATGGTGGAAATGCTTTTGATTGGGGTGAATATGAATGAAAGAAATTAAACGCATAAAAGCACGAATGCTAATAAGAAGAGATTCTTCTGAAAATTGGCTTAAAAGTAATCCAGTTTTAATGCAAGGTGAAATGGGATATGATATTACAATAAAAAATTTTAAAATTGGAGATGGTGAGAGCCATTGGAATGATTTACCATTTTTTGGCTTATAGTAGGATAATATTTTTTCAAATGCTATTAATTATAATCTTCATATTAGCCATAAACCTCAAATAGAATCTCAGGAACTTATAGGAAATAAAACTTTTAAATAGTTAGGTATAAGTCCTATAGAAATAGATACTTTATTAAATATATTAAATTAAGAAAGGTTAAAAAGTTATGTCTTATAGTTATTTAGATAAAACTGGCCTCGCATTAGTTTGGGAAAAAATTAAAAATCAATTATTAGGAAAAGTAGATAAAATAGACGGTAAAGGATTATCTTCTAATGATTATACGTCTAATGAAAAAAGTAAATTAGCAAATATTGCTTCTGGTGCTCAGGTAAATACTCTTGAAGGAATTCAAAAAAATGGTATTGATGTTACAATTACAAATAAAATTGCTAATATTGAAATTCCTATCAATACGTCTGAATTATTTAATGATTCTGGATTTATTACTACAAGTGATATTCCTTAGGGTGCTGCAGCATCTACCACTGTACCAAAAATGAATGGGACTGCAACAACTGGAATGGAATTGGCTTTTGCTCGTGGGGACCATGTTCATCCTGTTGATACGAGTCGGGCATCAGCAAATGATGTAAATGCTTTATCTGGAAGAGTTGATAGTCTTGAAACTGCAATAGGAACCGGCGGAAGCGTTGATGACAAGATTACTGCGGCGGTTCAAAATCTTGATTCTTTTATTATTGAAGCACCAAATCAAGCAATTTCTGCTATTACTATAGCAGATGGCAAAATTACTGAAAGTTCAAAAATTGTAGTACCTACAAATACTAATCAGCTAATTAATGGAGCTGGATATCAAACAGCTTCTGATGTAAATTCTGCTATTAGTAGTGCACTTAGTTCAGCTATGGTTTATAAAGGAACTAAAGCAGAGATAAGTGATTTGCCTTCATCGGGAAATAAGGCTGGTGATTTATGGCATGTTACAGCAGATGGTGGAGAATACGCCTGGAGTGGAACGAGTTGGGAAGAACTTGGTTCAGTTCTTGATTTAAGTGATTATATGCAAGATAATGATTTAATTGCAATTTCTTCTGATGAGATTAGCGATATTTGTATATAAGGGGGTGGATATTTAAAAATGTCTACCCATAGATATTTAGATATTGCAGGTTTAAGTAGTTTATGGTAGAAAATAAAAAATTTAACTTCAAAAAAAACTTCTGGACTTTTATATGGTGAAGTTGATTCTACTTCTACTTCTACTATTTTTACTGCAAGAGTTAATGGACTTGATTCATTGTATGATGGCGCTTGTGTATATTTAAAAAATGGAGTTATAACTAGTGCAAGTGATTGGACTTTGAATATTAATAATTTAGGAGCAAAACCTGTTTATCAATCTCAAGCAGTTGCTTCAAGAACTACTACCCAATTTAATATTGCATATACTGCTTTATTTATTTATAATAGCAGTCGAATTGAGGGTGGCTGTTGGGATTATTTTTATGGTTTTAATTCAGACACTAATACTATTGCTTATCAAATTAGAGGAAATTCAAATGTTAATATAATGAGTGAACAACTCACTAGATATAAAATTTGTTTTACAAAGATTGATGGAACAATAATACCTTCAACTACTGTTAGTAATTCAACTGAAACTAGTAAAACATTAACAACAGAAAGCTTTGATCCATATGGATTAATTTATTATTATGGTAATACTACAACTGTTGAGGAGGGAGATTCTCCTGGCGCTTCATATATGTGGACTCAATATCCAACAGTTGATTTAAGATATTCTTTTAATACGGGAACTACATTAATTTTAAAAAATCCAATTTATATTCAGTGTCTCCCTTAGGCATCTGGATCTTTTAAATTAGCAAGTAATGACTGTATTGTACAATCGTTGCCAAGTGCAAAAGATGATTATTGTTATTTATATTTAGGAAAAGCTTATGATGATTATAGAATAACTTTAGATTTATATCATCCCATTTATTATTATGATAATGGTATTAAATTATGGACTGGAAAACCTTCAAATGCAACTGAATCTTAGTCAGGATTAATGAGCGCTGAAGATAAAATAAAATTAAATAATTTAACTGGTACAGTAGTAGCTTCTACAACTCAACCAATTAATCAAGCTGTTGGGGATATTTGGCTTGTATTATAGTCTTTTGAAAATTAAAATTGGTAAAGGAGGAATATATGTTTGATATTAAAATATAATATTAATATAGATAATTCTATAATTTATAATAGATTACAAAATCTTATTAATCAAACTTATAAACTTTTACCAAGCAGAGAAGAGGGTTCTGATTGGTAGAAGCCTTTGTAGACAATATTATAGGAATTAGCGGGAATGCAAAGATTAATGAATTGCGGCTATTCAGAAATTTATTTTCCATTATTAAGTAAATTAGAAGGATTATATTCATTAACAAATGATGATGATTTTCTTTGTTATCGTAGGACAATTTTTGAATGTTTAGGATTAATGAATGAATTACAAAAAAATATATTATCAGATGGATAAAAGGAGATAATATGTATTCAATAAAAAATAGCGATATTTTTCTTACTAGAGGGGATTCTTTATTTTTGCAAATAAATTTGACAAAAGATGGAGAAAGTTATACCCCAGAAGAAGGATCAAGTGTACGTTTTGCTATGAAAGCTAAATATTCTGATCCCGATGAGAAAATAGTTTTAGTAAAACAAATTCCTATAGATACAATGATCCTTGAAATTAAACCAGATGATACTAAAAATTTACCAATGAAAAAAACTTATGTATATGATATTGAACTTACAGACTTTTTAGGTCATAAATATACATTTTTATTTGGTACACTTACATTGGGTGAAGAGGTATTATAATGTCTTAGTATTTAACTGAAAATGATAAGAATTTGTCTGATAATCCATTAAATATATCTGCTAATATTACAACAATTAATAAGATTGCTTGTGAAATTAATAGTATATCTCAAATAAAAGGGTCAATTACAACAAGCCATACTATTGCTGCAATTTTATAGGCGCCGGATGTGGTTTATCCTGATGTTTATGATGGTTAGTATGAGATAAATCCAAAAGCTGATACTGCAACGACGTTGAATACTAGCGGAAAAACATTATTAAATGATGTTGTAGTTAAAAAAATTCCATATTTTGAAACAAGTAATCTTTCTGGATATACTGTATATATAGCAAGTGAGGTAGATTAAAAATGGCAATTAATAAAGTTATATATGGCGGAACAGTTCTTATGGATATTACTGATACAACTGCAACTGCGGCAGATGTAGCTGATGGTAAATATTTTTATGGAAAAGATGGTATAAAAATTTAGGGTTCTTCCACAAAGGATTCTGATACTACAGATGCTACAGCATTAGCTTCTGAAATATTAAATACTAAAACCGCCTATGTTAATAAAAATAAGATCACTGGTGAAATGCCAAATAGAGGAGCTATTTCTGCTGTGATATCTACATTAAGTCCTTATACAGTACCAAATGGATATCATGATGGAAGTGGAACAGTTTCTATTGATGCATCTGAATCAGCAAAAATTATTGCGGGAAATATTAAAAGTGGTGTAGAAATTCTTGGTGTCACAGGAACCTATACCGGGCAAGTTATAACCGCACAAAGTAAAACAGTAACTCCAACTACTAGTCAACAATTAATTACTGCAGATGTTGGATATGATTATCTTTCGCAGGTGACTGTTAATGCTATTTCCTACACTTAGACTGATAATGCTGCAGGAGGAAAAACAGTAACAATTGCAGCGACTTCTTAATGAGGTGAATTATGGCAGTAAATAAAGTTATTTATGGAGAAAATACATTAATTGATTTAACAGACACAACTGCTGAGGAGTCGGATGTAGTAAGTGGAAAATATTTTTATGGAGCAAATGGGGTAAAAATGGCTGGAACATTAGAACCAATTAGCATGACAATTTTATCTTACGGGAAATCAACTTGGGATGATTTTATTACTGCATATAATACAAATACTATTGTTTATTGTAGAGCTAGTTCAAATTCAAATCCAGCGACTGGATCACAAACTCGAATGGCTTTTATGGCATATATAAATAATGCAACTAATCCAACAGAGGTTGAATTTCAATATTATAGGAGTGTTTCATCACATACTGATTCTCAACAAGGCGATCAAGTTTATGTTTATAAACTAAATAAAAGCTCCGGTTGGAGTGTTATTGTTAGATCAGCATTTTCAAAAGTAGTTGCGGGAACTGGATTAACGAGTTCTTATGCTAATAGCGCAATTACTTTACAAAATAAGAATCCTTTACCGACTGTAACAAGTAGTGATAATGGTAAAATATTAATGGTAAAAGATGGTGCATGGGTTGCTGTTGACCCATCATAGTTAAATTCATAAAATTTTTTTATTCATAAAAAATGGAGGAATTATATTTATTAATTAATAATAAATATAATTATAAAAAATGTCCTTAGAATTATTAAATAAAAGATTACAATATCAGGGCGGCAATCAAGAGCAAAGATTTATTAATGATAAATTAAAAAGTCTAAAAAAGGCTTTATTATACTCCTATCAAGCTGCCACAGCAATATTATCAGATGGAAAAGAATTTAGGTGTTTAATTAATCCAGATAAAAATAAGCCAGCTTATGATAATAAAGTTCTTTCCATCCCATATAAAGACATTTGTTTAAATACTCCAAGGGTAGGAAAAACATCAGAAGGAGAAATTGATATTAATATTAAACCTGGTGATGTTTTTATTTGGAAGGAAACGAATACACATTGGTTAGTATATTTAGAATATATTGAAGAAGATGCTTATTTTAGGTCAGAAATTCGTAGATGTGATCAATAGGTAAAGATTGGCGATAACTCATATTGGGTTTATATTCGCGGTCCTGTTGAAACTTCTATTGAATGGACACAAAAATCTGGAATTGAGTGGAATACTTTAAATTATTCTTTAGTCATGTATATTACAGCTGATGAAAATACTAATAATTATTTTGAAAGATTTAAAACAGTAAAAATATTTGATCCTCGATATAATACTGAAAAAACTTGGCAAGTAGTTGGCGTAGATCCTTATTATGGAGATGGAATTATTCAAGTCTTTTTAGATGAATTTTTTGAAAATTCTATAGCTGATGCGGTTGCCGCGAATAACAATAAAGAAAATAATGAAAATCCTGTAGACAAGACTGCTCCTTATATTACTGGTCCTCTTGAGGTAAAGCAATATAGTAAAGCATATTATGAAATTCATAATGCAGAAAATGGTAATTGGTATATTGAATGGCAAGGTAAAGAAGAATCATTAAATAGTTCTTTAAAGATTATCCCATTAAATATTGAAATAGGGGAGTTAGGATGGTTTACTTTAATATATAGGATTTAGAAGCAGAAGGTAGCGACTTTAAAGGTTAATATTACTGCTCTTTAAAAGAGAAAAAAGGAGAATAGATAAAACATATGAAAAGAGATTTGGCTTTAAGACCTATTGATTTTACTTCATCTTTTTTATCTTGTGAAAAAGATTTACAAGAAATTTTAAAAAAGTTATTTATAGAAAGCCAGCCTTTTAGTAATGATTTAAAAAGATTACTTGTAATAAATACAAAAGATTGTTTAGATAAGGATAATGAAATTTATCAGAAAGCTATTCAAGATATGAGTCTTGCAAAATTAAGATAGAAAGGATATATCCAATTTGAACCTAAAATAAAAATGCATTAGCATGAAGAGATTAAAAGCTATTTACTTTTTACTTTTGATCATTTTAAACCTAATTTAACTAATCCACAATTTAGAGATTGTAATGTATATATTGATGTTTTATGTCATACTGATTATTGGGATCTTGGGAATTTCAGAGTTAGACCTTTAAAAATTTGTGGATATATAGATGGAATTTTAAATAATGCAAAATTATCGGGAATTGGAACTTTTCAATTTGCGGGATGCACTGAATTAGTTTTAGATGAAACTTTATCTGGATATACATTATCTTATAATGCAATTCATGGAACTGATGATTTATTACCTAGTCATGATTGGATAAAAATTGATAAATGATGATTGATGAATTATTATTATTATCTGGAAATGATATTCCTTTTCAATAGGCAAAATTAATTATCCATCAACCGCGTTTAAAAGAAATCGCGTACATTACTGAAAGTCGTTTTTGGCCAGGATGTGAGTTATTAAAATTTGATAAAGCTTCCTTACCAGATTAGGACAAAAATGGTTTATTGAATAGATCAAATTTTAATATAATAATGACAATGATGCGAGAAAGGAATATGGAAGCTCATTAGGCTCAAGTTAATGTGATGTCTATTCTTGCATTGTTATTCCCAACAAGTGAAATTTCATTGGGAAGAACGGTAATACAATTACGTGATCATTAGACTCAAGAAGTTAGTGAAATTAATGAAGATAACTTTGATATATTTAAAGAAATCTTAGTTAATATGTTTTGTCTTACCAATAAAGAAAATAAATAGTATGATCCAAGTGGAGATTTGGCTCGTAAAATTGCTGATAAAATAAAGCAAGGACGGGCAAAAAAGGCGAAGCTGGCGCCTCAAGAAAAATTTTCCATTTTTAGTCGTTATATATCTATTTTAGCTGTTGGCTAGAAAAAGGATATAAATGAACTAATGAATTATACTGTTTATCAATTAATGGATGAATTTAACAGATTTGAATTAAAGTTACATTATGAAACTTATGAAAAATATAAAATTGCGGGTGCTACTAATTTAGGAGAAGCCCCAGATGATTGGTTAAAAGACATCCATGCAAAATAAGTAAATATAATAATCATATTTTTTTATAAAATATAAGGAGGAAATCCAAATGAAATTTGGTGTACGTGAAATTGCTAACGTAGTATTCAAAGCTAAGAATAGCCAGAAAATTGGTCCTTATACTTTCGTAAAAGGTCAGCCAGTGTTCTATATGGATACTGCGAAGACTTCTACATTAGAAGGTGCGGCAACCACAGTGTATGCAACTGGTGGTCGTGGTAATACTCGTTTAATCGCTTGGGAAGGTTAGAAAACGCTTACCTTTACTGTTGAAGATGCTTTGTTATCTCCTGTTAGTTTCGCAATGTTATCCGGTGCTGGTTTAATTAAAGCAGCTTCTGATTCTACTGATAAGATTCATTTCCATCAGACAACTAATGCAGTTGCTGGTTTTGCGACCGGTTCTACTGGAACAGTTGAAATTGATTTAAGTGATGCACTCGAGCAAGCTGAAAAAATTTGTCCAACAGCTCCTATTTATGTAATGGAATTAGATACTTATGGAGATATCACTGGTAAAGTTACTCAAGGGTGGACAGTTGATGATACTGGTAAGAAATTAATATTTACTAATGGCGATGCGGCAGTTGCTAAAACATATACTGGTGCGGTTATGGTAGATTACTATGTAATTAAGAACGCTAGTACTGTTTCTGAGATGCAGATTGATGCTGGTAACTTTGCTGGTTATTACTATGTTGAAGCAGATACTCTTTTCAGACGTCAGTCTGATGGTAAAGATTTACCTGCTAATATTACATTCCCGAATGTTAAGATTCAGTCTAACTTTACATTCTCGATGGCGGCTACTGGTGATCCTAGTACCTTTACATTTACAATGGACGCATTCCCTGGATATACATATTTTGATAGAACTAAGAAAGTTCTTTGCGCGATCCAGGTTGTTGATGATGCTACTGAAGTAACTAAGGTTGAAAAGACAATCTTCCCGCATCCAACTGGATTTAATATTGATGAGTCTATTGCAGATTCTGTTAATGGAACACATGATAGTAAGACATATGGCGGGACTGAGACTGACGATGTTAATGGTTGATAATTAATTTATGGGAGGGTTATTTATATAGCTCTCCCATTTTTTATTTTTTAGGAGTAAATTTTTTATGGCAATTGATATAGATTTTGATTAGGGGGAATTAGATAGTAATACTCAAATTATTTTATAGGCTTCTACTAAAGCAGAAGCAGAAGCTATTCAAAAAAGCTATTAGATTTTAAATAATAGTATAAATACTTTTATTCAAAAATATGAATTAGCTTATCAAGAAATTAATGCTTTTCAAAATAATTTAAAAAAGATTATAAAGAATTGGAATAGAGTAAAAGCTAGTTTAACAAAAAAAACCTAGAATTATAAAGAATCTTCTTAGTATATTGAATATATTAATTGTAGACGATCTTTTATGGAACAAAATTTTAATGAAAGATTAAAAAAAATTACTTTAGATATTTATTTATTGGCTTTTAAAATTCAATAGTATTTAAATGCTGCTTTAGGTCAAAAAGTTGCAACAGCATATATATTTGAATAGCATGGGGAAATAGCTCCTAAAGTTTTGTTATCTACTGATATGTAGGATTTTTTAAAAACAGAAGTGAGCAGTTCAGGGGCCCTTGTATTAAGATATAGATAGAATCAGGAAAATTTAAGAAGGCATATTGAAAAATTGCAAGAATAGTTGCCTGTTAAAAATGAAGATTAGCATTATCAAAAATTAATTACAACATATAATAAAGCTCATTCTAGATATACTAATTTTCCTTTAAAAAATAAAAGAGGTTCATATGTATTATGGCTTTATCCGTATGGTGGGCAAAAATGGAACGGTGTTCATGTGTCATCTTTTGGGAGTATAAATGAAGCTTATGTATATTTTTTATTTAATTTAGAAAATTTTAATCCCACAAATATATCAGAAGATGATATGGAAATATTTATGAATTATTTGTTAGTGAATGTTACAAATGAATCTGGCTTGTTAGCCGGAGATCTTAAAAATAATTTAATGGAAATTGCAGTAAAAAGTGCAGATGCTTCGGCTTTAGGAATAAAACAAATTTATATTTTAGTAAAAAATATACAAAAACAAAAAATTCAAAATTTTGAAGGTATTGTACAATTTTTGCAAAAAGAAAAAGAAAAGAATACAAATCGAGCTAGACCTATTAATAAAAGTTTGAAAACTAGTTTACAAAATATAGCTGATAAATACGTTCCTCAAGCAATAAGCAGTTTGACAAAATAAATTTTTTATGTTATAATTAAGTAAAAAAAGAGATAAAAGGAGAATTTATATGAAAGTATCTTATGCTAATATGAAATTAAAAGTTAATACACAAGTAAAAACTTTTAAATTTGGCGGGCAGGATATTGAAGTTTTACAGTACTTACCCGCAAAAGATAAATATGATTTATTAATGATAACTTTACAAAAATCTATATAGAATGGTGCTTATAATGAATTTAAATTAAATCTTTATTTTGAATTAAATTTGGTATATATGTATACAAATATTTCTTTTACAGAAAAACAAAGAGAAGATGAATTTAAATTATATGATACATTAAAGAGTAATGGATTTTTTGAGTTATTTTTACAAAATATAAATGAAGATGAATATAACGAACTTTTTACTCAGCTTAATGCAATTAAAGAAGCTAGTTTTAAATATAGAATAAGCGCAGGTGCGGTAATTAGTCAATTAATTAATGATTTACCTGCAAATGCGGAGGCTGCCGCTAAGATTGTAGATAATTTCAATCCTAATCAGTATAAAGCGGTAGTTGATTTTGCTAGATATGCAAATGGTGGTAGAGATATTAATACTAATTTACCAGTTAAAGAATAAAAAAATGGCGTATAGATTTAATTATCTATACGCCATTTTTTTATGTCCCTGTGGAACCAAAACCACCATCTCCGCGATTTGTATCTGAAAGTTCATCTACTTCTTCAAAATTCATTTCAATAAATGGAAGAAGAACCATTTGTGCAATTCTTTCACCTGGTAAAATCATTTCTGGATGAGAACTATCATTATGTATAGCTACAATATACTCTCCTCGATAATCACTATCACATACTCCGACGCAATTAGCAGGACGAAGGTGTCTATTAGTTGCAATTCCTGACCTTGCAAAAATAGCTGCAAATGTTCCTTCAGGGATCTCAAAAGCCAGTCCTGTTCCAATCGGTCTTGTAGAGTGAGGATCTATTACTAATGTAGAATTTGTTGCTGCGTATAAATCATAACCTGCAGCGTAATCACTTCCTCTTGTGGGGAGCTGAGCAAGATTATTTAATCTTTTGACTTTAATATTAGCGTTTGTTTCCATTAATTTACCTCATATTTAACATCTACAACAGAATCAGGTTCTTTAATATCATTAAATAATTTAGTTAAAGAAAGTTTCCAATATTCATCAATTACTTCGCCTTTTGATTTTCTTTCTTTATGTTCATTTGTATATTTACCAAGTATATATGAGCCATTATTTTTAGCTTCCTCAATGGCTTCTGTTGCTTCTCTTTCAGTGTCAACTCTATAAGTTTCGATTGCACTAACTAAGTATTTTGCCATATAATCTCCTTTATTTTAAATACATCTAATATTTAATTTATTTTCATTGTATTTAGTAAATTCTTTTTCTTGGATCTTTTTTATAATGCCTTTAATAAAGCGCTCCGCTCCAGATAAATCTACTTGATAAACATCATAAGTATGAGATAACTAAAAAATGGTATCTGGAATATCATTCATTTTAGTTTGAATGATTTCAAGTTTATTACCATCTTCATAAACATAAAAAGTTTGATAAATATCAAAAGGATGAATAATACCAATAATTTTTTTCATATTTTATATTCTCCTTTTTAACATTCAATTACCCAATCATCACAGCTGAATAAATAATAAGCATATGCTTCTCCGTCTATTTCAACCCAAATTTCCCAAGCATCATTAGCTATATATCCGTCGATAGCATTTTTTTCAATAGAAAGGATAGATCCTCTATTTTTTAAAACTTCTATAAGTTCTTCTGCCGCAATTTTACATGGGTTAGAATTTTGTTTTTCATATAAATGAAATACGGTAAAATCATATCTTTCACGACATAGCAACATTGCATATGCATCTAACCGTCTATTAAACCACTCTTCAAGTTCAGATTTTATTTCTTCAAGTTTTTTCTTACCAAGCTTTCCTTGGTTTAACATTACTTGTTTATTAAAATCATATAATGTTCCTAATGAAACATTATGTGTTGTGTTTTTTTGATCCACTAGAATTTTCTCCTTGCACTTTATATTATAATAAAATTTTTATAAAAAATCAACTCCATGTTGTAAAATACGTTGATTTTTACTTCCTCTTAATTCAAGTGTAAGATCTTTTTTCTCTTGAATAAATGGCCCGTCAATTAATGTATTAATCTGTGATAATATGTGATTAATTCGTTCATCATTTTTTTCTTTTAATTCTTCTAAAGTATATCCTGTCCAAACAAAAATTTTAATTTGCGGATAAGCAGTTCTTACACTTGTTATAATTTTATCAACTTCATCTAAATTTTCTTCACATAAAGGCTCTCCGCCTAAAACTGAAAAGTTTCTTATAATATTATTTGCACAGATTGCTTTAATAATTTGTCCTCGTATATCTGTTGGCATTTCTTCTCCACCATTAAAATCCCATGTCTCAGGATTAAAACAGCCAGGACAGTGATGCGGACAGCCTTGAACAAAGAATGAAACACAAACTCCTTGACCATTCGCGAAGTCATTAGTTATTAAACCTGCATATCTATTCATTTTATTTGCTTAACCTTTCAATTAATATTGCTCCTATAGAATTTCCTAAAACAATAAAAGCAAATTTTAAAACATTAATTGGAGATAAATTAAATAATAAATACGGAAAATCTGCTATACAGTGTTCTGCTCCAATTAAAATAAAAATCATAACTGCAAAAATTGTTAATATTGTTACTTTATTTTTTACTGCAAAATGAATTAATGCTCCACAAAAACATGCATTGATGAAAAGAGTTAATGCAGTTTTTGCAAATTTAGATGCGGCGGCCGCAGATATGATACCAATAAATGACTGGTTCCCGAGTGTATATAAACCTATGGTTGCCGCAATTCCAATACAATTAAATATTAATACAGTAATTAAAAATATCATAGTTGTAAAAGAGGAATAATTTAATTCTTTAAAAAAACCAATTTTACCTGTGTATAGATTTAATTGCATATTAATAATCGTTAATAATCCAAAGCTAAAAAGTAATGCTCCTATTACTGGCATTTCAGATTGGAGGTTAATAATAACCCCCAACCCAATTAATATACCAGCAAGGATAGATTTTTTAATAATATTAGTCATATTCTATTACTCCACTATAACGACGTTGGCCTCTTAATAAAGATGAATGTTTAAATCTCATTTCTGTTTCTTGTTGTTTTCCTATGTTAAAAGCTGTTTTATAATCTCCTGTTAAATATCCAGTCACTCTACGAAGTCTTTGAATATTTTTACTTTTACACATAGGACATTCATCATTAATTTCTCCAGTATAGCCACAATCTAAACATAAATCATTTGGCACGTTTAATGCAAAATATGGAATATCTTTATCCATTGCATAGTTTACGATTTGTTCAAGTGCATCAATATTATGTAGAATTCCACTATCTAATTCTACATAAGTAATACATCCTGCAGAACTATATCCTGTTAACTGACTTTCAATATCAATTTTAGTAAATGGATCAATTTCCTTCCAAACAGGAACATGCATTGAATTAGTAAAAAACTCTTTATCACTTACGTTTGGAATTTCTCCGTATTGTTCTTTGAATTTTTGCATAGCAGTATGGCAAAGATTTTCGGCAGGAGTATAATAAACGCCAAAATTAAGTTTATATTGTTGTTTAAATTCAGCGCATCTATCTTTAAATAATTGTTCAATTCGCTTTGCAAGTTCCATGCCTTCTTCTGTGGTATGATCTTTACCAATAAGAATTTGTAAACATTCTGCTAGACCTAATTGACCAATTACTATTGTGCCATGTTTAAGAGCAGAACGAATTCCTTCTTCTGGTTTATATCCTAGCATGGTATGATTTTCCCACATAAATTTTGCAGAAGACGGATCTTGTGAGCAAATATATTCAAATCTTTCAATAAGCATATCTTTTGCTTCATAAATTTTTTGATCAAGTAATGTCATAAAACATCTTTTTGCATATGTTTGTTTAGATACTTGATGATCTTTATAATTTATTTCAGCAAGTTTCATAGCTTCCATAGCGATAGTGGGAAGGATAATAGTAACAGGACAAATATTACCACGTCCATCCTTACGCTGCGGATTTACTCCTGGTTCTGCATTAATATCGAGACCATTGGCGGTACGGCATCCCATGGTGCTGAAAAATGTAGTTGGATCGTGTGGATCATAACCCGCATTACCGCTCCAATCGCAATTAGCGTAATTAGGATAAAGTCTTTTTGCTGTTGATTCAAGAGCAAGCCTATAAAGATCATAATTAGGATCTCCAGGTTCTCGATTAACGCCTTTCATGAGTTGGAATATACCGCATGGGAAAATAGGTGTTTTATGGAATTTTCCATTTCCTTTAATACTTCCTTCAAGTAATGCTTTAATTACCATTCTTCCTTCAGGAAGAGTGCAGGTTCCATAATTAATTGATGTAAAAGGCAATTGATTACCAGATCTTGATTGTAATGTATTTAAATTATGATACATTCCTTCAACTGCCTGTTGAAGCTCTTTAATTGTCATATCCATAGCATATTCCCATGCGTCTGGATGAAGTTGTTTAAATTCTTTATCATCAAAATGGATAGTTCCATCTGGGTGATTTATTTTGTCATTAACAAGCCATTTTTTAAATCTACCTTGTTTATATTCACTTAAACGTTCAACATATATTAAACCTTCTGCCAAATGTTTCGTAAAACTTTTTCTTACATATGGAACCATAGTCCAATCCAAATGAGTGGCGCTTACTCCACCAAACTGTTGTAAACTTTGTAATTGAAAAATAACAGCAAGTAATTGGAAAGCTGTATTAATAGAATTGGCTGGTCGAATATCCGTTTGACGAGTATTAAATCCATTTGCAAGTAAATCATCAAAAGGTATTGATAAGCAATTATGCATACCAACAGCATATGCATCTAAATCATGAATATAAATTTCATTATTTAAATGATTCTCTCTAGCCATTTTAGACATACAATTATCAAGCGCATATTGTTTGGCAATTATTGAATCAAATTCACCGCGGCGGCCACCAAATGAATGCTCGTCAACATTAGCATTTTGATTATCAATTTTAGTCCCTGCGAGCTTTTCTTGTGCAGCTCGCATCATTTCATTATTCCAGCTTCTTTCTTTTGTTCGTTGATCTCTATATTTAATATATGCTTTGGCAACGTCTTTTCTTTTGGTAGACATTAAACCATTTTCTACTAAATCTTGTATCTCTTCAATAGATAAAGGCTCTGCCTCCTATTCACAATATCCCTCAATGTAGTTAGCAATATTTTCAGCTTTTAATTCAGCGTATTCAGAAATTTTTCCATCAACTGCTTTAAAGGCTTTAAGAATTGCATTTTTTATTTTCTTTGTGTCAAAAGGCATTGTTCTGCCATCTCTCTTGATTACATAAATCATTATAATCCTCCTAATTAGATAAAATATTTTTAGGGTTACTATATTATTTAAAAAATATTAAATAAGATTAATTAATTTTGTCCTTTTATAAAATCAGATATTTTTGGTCTATTAAGA
>Ga0326512_10001150_pt1 | contig 21188 bp, 27 predicted proteins | sample 1_2617_0518_D_FD_203652 | JGI IMG/M metagenome (GOLD analysis project Ga0326512, IMG submission 203652) | Bovine rumen microbial communities from UC Davis, California, United States - 1_2617_0518 | ecosystem: Host-associated > Mammals > Digestive system > Stomach > Rumen | place: USA... | reverse complement strand
TCTACTATTCGCAAAATTAAAAGAGGCTAAATCTGATGCTTAACAATAATGAAGATTTAATTGAACAATTAAACGACGAAGAACTTGGAGTTGGATTTGCTAGCTTCGGCGATTATTATTCTGATTTACTTACAACTACAAGAAATGCTGATATCAAGGCCACTACATATAATAAAGAACATATCTTAGAGTGCATTAAAGAAGGATTAAAGTATGGTACAATAGAATACAAAGATATTATTCTAGCTATTAAAGAAGCTAAGAGCGATTCATAATATGATTATTGATAAATGCGAATTTAGTCATAGTTATAATATAGACATGCTTAAACAGCTATGCTCTTTTGAAAAATACGGTAATATCTTTGATATAAATATAACAGATATGGAAAAAGAGTATATTATTACAGAATACATACGAGAGTTGTTTGATAGGTTTACGCCTAGACGCTTTTTATTAAAAGATTGTCGTCATCACTTTTCAAAATTGATTACTAATATCGATATAATTAGAGTTTTAAATAAAATATATCGAAGGAAATTATTAGAAGATACATGGTTATCGAGGCATTATGATAAAATCGGATCGCCCGTCTTATAGACACCTTGGAATGAAAATGTATATATACGCATGGATTAAAATGCACGCTGCAAAACTCCTTAATGGAAGAAATCATAAATATTCTAATAAGGAAATTTTGCGGCGTCTTAAGGACATAATTGGAAAGAACACAGAGAATAATATTCTTATTTTAATGGCTCTTGCAAATGTGTCAGAAGATATAGAAGATTCTAAAACATTAAAAGAAATGCTAGATAAATCGAAGGAGAATAATGGCTAAAGAAAAAGGAATAGTCCTTGAAGGAACAGTCGAAGAAGTTAACGGATTCTTCTTTAAAATCCGTCTTGGTAATGGTATGCTAACTCAAGCTTATCTGTCTGGTAATATCAGAAGGCATTTTATTAGAACCATTCCAGGAGATAAAATTCTTGTCGAAGTTAGTCCTTATGACTTAACTCGTGGAAGAATTATATTTAGAGAAAGGAACGCTAAGAAATGAGTGGACTGCCAAGTGTAGTTACTGAAACATTGGTAGTCCTTCCTAAGAGTTCTATATCTATAGAATTGATGGTAAGAACTGAAGATGAGAAACATTCTTTGTTTTATGAATTTAAAAGAAAGGATGGATGGAATCTAAAATTCTCATCAAGTGAATATATTGTGTTTAAGTTTAATAATGGCAATGAATATGAAAATGTAATGGCTTCGTATTTACATTTAGCAACACTAAAAGAAGGATTTCAGGAAATTCGCGAATTCTTGGATCAGGCTCTTGTATATAATGAAGCTAATCAGGCATATGGCGTTGACCCAAATTATAAGCACGGTTATAAACTTGAGAATTTAATTGGAAATAAATCAATCATGATTATGCCACATATCAGAGAGCTTGATAATGGAACTCAAGAACTTGGATGCATGATGATGATTAATGACCCTAATAAGTCTGGATTCGTATCATTTGATACAATGATGCAATTATGTGCATTTATAAAGGACTTTGACTTGTATACTTCTTCTAAAATTATGATTAATACAATGCTCTGGTATTGTGACCGTAAGAATAATGGAAGAATGTCATTAGATAAAGATCCTTATAAACCTGACTTGTCTAAGATCCCTCAAAGATAAATTATACCCATAGCGTTGTTGCTATGGGTATTTTTTTTAAACGTATGTCTTAAGCATTCTAATCAACCACGGCTTACCATATCTGGTAGGACGTTCCGAAGTATACTGGCTTAAAAGCTCATCAAGTTCTTCCTTAGTCATTCCATCAAGATCTTCTTTAGAGACTTTCTTAGGAATCACATTCGGCTCAGCCTTGACTTCTTCAGCCACTGGAGCTTCTACTGGTTGTTCTTCAACAGTTTCAACATACCCTGCAGTACATTCAACTGGTTCTTCCTGTTTTACTTCAACAATAACAGGAGCAGGTTTTACTGCTGTAGCAGGTACCTTAATAGCAACTGGTTGTTCCCCAGAAGCTACTGTTTTCTTCACAGTATTACGAATAATTCTATCAGTGCTTAGAACCTTGATAGGATATCCAATAGCTTTCAGACGAGCATATACTGTATTAGAAATTGGAATGTTTGTAAATGGACCACGTCCAAGACCAGGAATAATTCCTGTATAATCAATAGAAATATGAATCATAATGTTTCCTTGTTGTGGTGTAATAAGTGACTAAGATGCCTTAGTCACTTATTAAGATTTTAAATTAGAAACCTGTCATTTCCAAGTCATCAATATCAGACATTAAATCGGCAAATTCATCGGCTGCCTTTTCAACTTCATCATCGACATCATCATCTGCAGCTTTCTTACCCTTAGGTGCCGGAACGTCGTCGGTACTACCAGCGTCAGCAGGATCTGTTTCAGGATCATCAACAGAAGAACCTGCAACATCATCATCTTCAAAGAGAGATTCGAAATCAGACTTGAGCTTCTTGCCACCATTGCCATGGCACTTTTTCTTTGGTAATTTCATACCAGCAACGTCGCCATCGACATTGGAACCTTCGTCATCAGATTCACCACCGTCGGCAAAGAGAGAATCCCATTCGCTCTTAGTCGGAGGAGTCAAGCCGCCCTTACCATTATCAGTCGGTTCAGGATCGATAGAACCACCAGATGCACCAGTGTCTTCCTGCTTGCCAACCGGCTTAGACTGGTCGTCGCCGAGGTCATTGAAGAGTTCGTCAAACATGCTATCGAAATCAGACTGCATGCCCTTAGTAGCACCAACCTTCGGAGTTTCACGGTTGCCTTCAGGACCCTGACCCTTAGCATCAATAACGGAATTTTCGAAGAGGGAATTGAAATCATCTTCATTAAAAAGATTCTTCATAATATTACCTTTTGTTATAAGTTTAAAGTCTTGCTTCTGAATTTATATCTAAAGCTTCAAATTCAGATTCTAGAGAAGCTATCTCTTCATCAGTAAGATCTGAATTTGAACGAAGCTTTGCAAAAAACTCAGCTTCAGCATAATCGTCATTAAGAAGTTCCATAATTTCAGATTTACTCTCTAAGTCTACGGATTCTTCATTAATTTCACTAAAAATTTTAGAAAACATAAGAACATTAATCCTTAATTATTGAAGTTGTAAATATTCTTTATTTGTTCAATTAGATTCTTAAATATGAATATAGCTATAGGAAGATAGTAATAATCATATATTGTGCGCTTAGGAATAATGCTATTTATGTAAGAATCTATCTCATCAATATTTGGTTCATCATGATAATACTTCAAAAGCTTCAAATATGCTTCAGCATTAGTTACTGTGGGTTTAACTTCTCCACTAGTATCTTCAAGATATTCTTTAAGATTACCAAAGATGGTCATATAGCTAGATTTAATATTCCCTGAATTATAAATAGCTCCACTAATTGTAGCATCTTGTAAGAATCTTAATGGAGATTCAGAGCTAAATATTGCCCAAGAAGATGCGCCAGTATATTCAGGATTAAGCATAGAATAATCACCATGCTCTAACGCCCAATATATAGAACCTTCATACTGGTCATACATATCAGGATAATCTATAGCTTCAATATGTCTTAATGTAACTTCATTTCTATATGCACCCATTTTATCAAAGACTTTATTGTTGCATATAAATGCATGAACGCATTCATCCCACTTATATACATTATAGCTCATTTCAATAATGTATGCTTCAGCTTGGTCATTATAGAAAGCTTTAAGATTATTTAGAAGATTATCTACTTTCTTTTGAAGCTTTGCACAGACTTCAGCTTTGTCAACTGATACAATTGCAGACTTGGTAACAGAAGATGGACTGCCAACTACTTTATATTCATTCTGAACTTGGTCATCAAGATTACCAGAATCACCAAGAGTACTATACAGATAATAAGAAATTTCAAAGAATGTCTTTCCCTTGATGTTAGAACGTTTTACAGCGCTAACTCTAAAGACAGTTTCCTTTCCATAGAATTTAATTTGGAATAAATCATCTACACGAGGATATACTTGCTGCGGTGGAATAATAGCAGTACCTTGTACATCACCTTCAGTTCCGACATCTTCACTTTCATCTTCAGTGCCTTCTAACGCAGAGGCTTTATAAAGCGGAAAGTCATTAATCTTATTAAATTTAACTGGTGAATCATTACCAAGAATTTCTTGAACAGTATGAAGATTTTCATCATAAGTACTATTCATGTGGTCTTTAGAATAGTATGTAACTAAAAGCGGAAGCGCATTTAGATATGAAGAATAATCAAATAAGCTTTGCTTTAAAAACGCAGATTCTGTCTGCTTAAAATTTCGAGAGTCAGGAATTACGCTAGCCATAAAATTTTCCTTTATTAATTTCAATATATAGTCTGCAAATTATGTATATATTAAATTTAGACTAAAGAGGTTATAATATGCAATACTCTGAAGAGTTTACAAAATTACAATTGACATACGTTCTTAATAAAATTAATAAAATATTTGAAGGATCTAATCCGAAATGGAAATTAATATATAATCCATATGAAGAGTTAATAAGGAATAAGCAGAAATATCCTACTAGTGTAGAATTTATTAATGCTTCTGATCTTTACACAAACTATGAGAATGACGATCATTACTTATTATTTGATGAAGATGGTGTTACTATTAAAGCTTGGGCATATCATAATATGAATAGGAATAGAATTAAATTCTATTTAAATAAAGATATTACGTCTGAGTATCTACGTTACCTGCGAGCTTTTGGTATAGATCCACACGAAACTAATACTAAGCCTTGGTTTATATTTAGATTAGAATCTTCGCAAAAATTTCCAATATCTAAGATATATCCATATAACACCCATACTTGTCAAATACAAAAAATAAGTAATATCCTTAAATTCAATAGCGAAGAACTAGAAAGATATATATTCGGTAATACTAATGAAAGTTTTGGATTTGCCTTTGGATATAGATGTGTTCTATTAGAAAAGCAAAGGACATTAGATTATACTTTAAGATTCTTGAAACAAAAAGATATTTTGTAAATAAAATAAAAGGCATTTCTGCCTTTTATTTTTTACTTTGTCATTTCATAAAGTGATAAAATAGAGTCCTTAATTAGACCTCTAGAATCACCACCGTTTGGATCCAAGAACAGCATTGGGTTGTAGAAATTCTTTGCAAGTTCAAGGTTAGCCTCTTGTGAATATACATATTTAAGACTCATAGTATCGCCATCGAAGTCTGCACCAAAGCCAGTAAGATAGCTGAAATGAGGTCTAATACTATCAATCCAAGAGATAGGCTTCTTTGTAAAATCAGGATAGAATCTATAATCAAATCTATCGCTATCCAATAATCTCATATGACAAGTAGCTTCGGTCGTAAGAATTGTAGTCTTATAAGGACAAATACTACGATAGTCAGTAATCGGATATCTCGTAAACAAAACAAATTTATCTTTAACACATTCGCTAGCTGCTATAAACAATAAGTCCGTAATAGTAAAAGGTCTACCAAGAAATTTTTCAAATGGTGCTAATGCATTGGCACCATCAGGCGTGGCAACCTTAAATTCTTGCATACGGTTTTCTGGTGACTTTGCATATAGCTTAATTAGCTTTTCATAATTAGTAGACGAAATATTATCTATAGTATCTTCGATAATTTCATGTCCTGCACTATTAGAAATGAGAATTTTATATGCATTAAGTGACTGCATGAACTTTTCAAGTTCAGAAATCATAAATGGGAACATAGCCGTAGCCACCATGTATAATGGCACACCTACATAGCCATACGGAACTTGTTGTTCTCTATAAGAGTTTGCCTTTCTAATAATCGGAGTAGAAATAACGCCACGCACAGTATAGTCAATATTCTTACCAAGAATAGAGCTATGGATCAAACCAGTCTTCATAGCAATCTTATTAGAGAAGAGCTTATAAATCTGAACCAAGGTATCTTGAATAGTATATTCCATACTATAAGCAGTAAAGAATGCGCCTTCATTCTTTAGGATCTTAGTCATAGATAACAACTTAATGTACAATGATCCAAGTTCATCAATGGATCTTGCACCTTCAGCAGATCTAAGATTAATATCAAAATAAAATGGCGGAACAACTAACCACTTAGATGCAAAGATTTCATCTTTAGAATAAGCTGTAAAGATTTCAATTTTCTTTTTACGGCTTGCAGTTCCACGGTCATCAAAGTTGATTCTTTCAAAATTCTTGTAGAGCCATTCAATCCCAGTACCTCCTTTTTCTTCATCTTCAAGAAGTAAGCCATCTTTTCCAATTACAAACTTCTTAGTACCGTTAATAATATCAGGAAGTTTAGAAAATAGCTTAGCCATCTGCACATAAGCTAGAGGCTGAATAAAAGGTTTTCCAAGATCGATATAGCCAAATTGAAACTTTCGTTTAGCACTACCCGGTCTACCAAACAATTCATAGCTAAAGATACCGTCTGAAGTAGGGGTATTACTGCCATCCAAATAAACTGGGTTAGTAACTTCGGGAAGCCTATTTTGTTCCACGATTTTATTTACATCAGGTAATACTAATTGCATAATAATCTTTCCTATTTATAATGATGTGTTTTAGACAGATAACTTTATATAAATCTATAAATGTAAAATTTCAATCTTATGAAATATATTAAAAGATAGTAAACCGTTTAATAAAGGAGCTATCATGGTTGAAATTAATTACATAACACGCCTTCTTAGAAATGAAGATGACGGGAGATATTTTCCAGAATTTAATAAGGTATTATTACCTATCACTGATATAGCATTAAAAAATGAATATGTAAAGAATTTATTTCATAATGCAGATATTTATCGTCGTATTAGCTACTCTAAGTGTAAGAAAATTGAGTTTGAAGATATTTGCGATAAAGACAAATTGATTTTAATGTCATATAAAGACAGTAATAAGATTTCTATAACTCTTAAATATTTTGAAGAAATAGTATTATCAGGAAATGATATTCATGAAATAATAATTAAAATCTTCACATATATGAAAATGGTAAACGTTACAAAAGCAGAGTTATGGCAGAACGGATATAAGGACTTATCTACTAAACCAGAAAATATTAAGGACGGATGTCGTTATAATCTTATTAATGAGGTATGTGGATAAATATTTAAAGAAGCTTCGGCTTCTTTTTCTTTTTGTAGCATATATTAAATATAGCCTAAATTGGAGGGACTATGAAATACATAATCTTTACTGCATACTACTTTATATTGAGATTCATTCTCAATCACAGAGTAAAATGTATACAGACAGAAAAGGTACCATATGGACACTATCAGAAAAAATATAAGCTTTCTGATGAAGACCTCAAAATTGATGATCCTGACTATTGCAAAGATTATGCAGCTGATATTATATTCAACAATGAAGATTATAGGATCATATTTACGAGATTCTCGACCTTCAGATTAGTGTTTAAGCACTGCGCAAGATATCCTATTAAAGCCGAAAAGATAGATGATATTCTTGAACAAATGTTACATAGGGATTCATTCGTATGACTTTAGAAGAATTTAAAAAAGTCTTAAGTGGAACGGGTTTAAAATTTTATCAAAACGAGGACAAAGACTATATGTATATAGGCTTTGTCCATATGTTTAATGATACTGATCTTACTATATGCGAGTTTAATAAAATAGAAGAAACTGCAAAGGTTATTCATCATAAATATTCCAAATTCATAAAGGATGATAAAGAAGTTTGGGATATAGACGATAATCCTGAAGAATCTATTACGGAATTTAGAGCTGTAAAAAATTTCCAAGAGGCGTTAATCAATGAATTCAAAATTATTAGAAGCGTCAACTCGGACAGCTCTCAGCCAAGAAGAAATTGATGCATATAACCAAGAGATTACTCGAAAAAATATAAGAAAAATTTTAGATGTAGCAAAAAGTGTTTTAAAGGATATAAAACAGAATTCGACAGGTAAATTATGATCGCTGAAATTACTACAATATACGGCGAAGAATATACTGGTTTAGTTTCTGGCTTTGTAAATCTGGCTCATGGGAAAATCCATGAGCCACTTGCTCACAGAAATTTTGGTATATGTTTAACTATGCGAGTAGCACCTATTACATTTGATATTATTAAGAATTTGCACATACATTATGTAGCGAGTTTTGGCATTAATAAAGATATAGTTTTGAGATATAATGACGTATATGAGATGGAGCTTTTAGATAGTAGAAATTTATTCTTTATGTTAAAATCAACATTTATAAATAACCCATAGAGGAATTATGATCGTAAAATTCACAACTGATGGCGTTAAGCATACTATTAAAGTAGATGAAATATGGCAGCCGAGTAATGGATATCCTGAACTAAGAATGTGGGATGACTGTTACTGCTTAAAAAACCTAGGCTACATACAAGTATTTACAAAGGATACTGATGGCAAAGGTATTATTAAAGAATATCATATTAAAGGTATAAAAGAAGATGAAGCCATGAAAATTGGCGATGAGCTTAGCAACTTACTTGCAAATGAAGCTCTGGCGTAAAAAATAAAAAGACCCAAAAGGTCTTTTTATTTTTCTAACATGAGCAAGACAAGTCCAAATACAAATGATATTGAGCAAGCGACACCCATGCCATATAACCATAGTATAATCTTAGTAGTTTTCATAATGTACCTCATAATTTAATATAACTTAGAGGTACAAAATTTTACTTATAATAATCGTAAATTACGGCTTTATTTTTCATTAGTTCATCATTATCAGTTTCAATCCCATGATCTTTTAGAAGAATAAGATTTAAAGATTCATCTAAGAATACACGGTTGTGGCTAATAATAAACATTTGTTCTATGCCAAGTTCAGTAACTTGCTTTCGGAGCATAGATATAAATTCTTTTCTCTTGGCTTCATCAAGGCATCCATCAATTTCATCAAGAGAAAGAATATTATAACCACCCATAGCTTTTTGAATAATTGCAAAGCTAAGGCTGCTCTTAACAAGCGATGTTTCAGCACCACTTCCAAGAGTAATGTCTTCGAGCTTATCACCATTACTTCTTATAACCGGGATAGCAAATTCTTTTTCGTTAATTACAAATCTATCAAGAACAAAATCGCCATTATAAGCAACCTGAAGAAGTGTATTTGTCCTCTGTCTGATATCTTCAAGATATGCATCAATCAAGTACAGAGGTATACCCTTAACAGTATCAGTACAACGCTTAACGATTTCTAATGTCTTGAATTCATCTTGCATCTTAGTAAGCCTAGATTCAAGATCTTTTCTAGATTCAATCTGATGCATGAATTTATCTTTTTCAACAGTCAAATCATTAATATCAGATTTTAGCTTTGTAATATTATCTTTGCATTCAAGCATTATAGCTCTGTTCTTGGATACATCTTCAAGATATTTTTCCATAGAATCAGATTTAAGCTTTAAGACTTTAAGTTCAGATTCTCTTTCCTTAAGAAGATCGCCAGATTGAATAGTGCATTTGATATTTAGAATCTCATTCTTCTTTGCTTGAATAGTAGCTTCAAGTTCTTCAACTTTAGCATCTACAGTTTCAAGAACTTGTGTTGCATCATTATAATTCTTTTCAGCAGTTTCAAAGTCCTGATTAAGCTGCTTTACAAATGCAGAGGATTCTTCGATTTCAGCAATTCTTGTCTTTAAGTTATTAATATCTTCTCTTACCTTGATAAGATTAGCTTTATGGTTTACATAAGCTTCAATATGAGAGATATTCATCAAGTCATCAAATTCAAGAGCTCCAAGAGTAATAGCCTCTAAATACTTATCTACTGATAAAGTAATATCTTGAATCTTCGGATAAAGCTTCAACAAAGGCTGTGCCTTAAATCTTTCAACTATCTTTTCAAAGCTCTTTTCATAAGTAGAAAGGAACTTAATCTTTGGTTGATAGTCTTCAAGAATCATCTTAGCCTTTTCTTCTTCTTCAGCAGAATTTTCTACAATCTTCAATACTCGTTTATATTCAAATGTAGAACCTTCAAATTCTATTGCAGCAGAGATAAATGGACATGTATCTATCTTACAATCAGTAGGTCTTTTCATCAAGATAGATTCAGACTTTGCGTTAGCTTCAAGAAGAGGAAGTTTAGCTTTACTTTCAGCAATTCTTTCAATGGTAGCTGTAGCTTTCTTACATGCAGCTGTCATCTCAAACATTTCTTTATTTATACTCTTGCTATCAGTAAGAGATAAAGACCTTAAACCAGCTTCATCATAAGCATTTCTAATTTCATTAAGCATTATACGCAGTTCAGTAACAAGACCCTTAAAAGTCATCATGACTTCAGGAGTCATATTTGCAAAATGCTTAAATATAGGCTTCTTAAATTCTTCCTTTTCAGCTTGATAGCCTTTTTCTTCTTCGAGCTTTGTATTAAGCTGCGCATTTAGATTCTCAAGTAATCCAATCTTAGACTGTACTGCGGATAGTCTTGCAGAAAGTTTATCCATGTCAAGTTTATAGCTAGCTTGATTCTGAATAGCATTAGCCTTATTACTTTCAGCTTTAGCCTTTTCACCTGCAAGTTTTATAATTTCAGAATTGATAACTTCAATATTCTTTTCAAGTTCTTCTTTAGATGTAAAGGACTTCAAGTTATCTTTAAGCTTTTCAATCTTATCAGTAAGAATATTGATTTCTTCAGTAAGAGGATTTACACCAGTTCTTGCGAAATCTCTAAGTTCAGGAAGATTTTCATTAGTAGATTCAAGAATATTATCTACTAAGCCTTTAGCACTTCCAAATTTTTGATTCTGTTCTTCAAGCTCTGCATTAAGATCTACTATTTTTTCATTTAACTTAGAAAGATTAGCTTCACATTCTGCTTGAGGTGCAAGTTTATTAAGTTCTTCACCAAAGGTTACCATCATTTTCTTTTGAGCAGTAACTTTCTTACTTACAATTTCATTAGCCTTAAGATATGGATCAACGTCTGGTAAGAAATTAGCAATAAATTTCTTTCTATCTGATTTATTCAAATCAATGAAGTTATCAACACCACCAATTCTTCCAACCATGAAGAAATCTTTAGTGATATGTAGATAGCTTTCTAGTGCAGCTATATAAGTTTGCTTACCACCATTAGGATTAAGATTCGTCCAACCTTTCTTATCATCTATTGAAGCTCCTTCATTTAGCTTATAAAGATAACATTTTTCAGTTGGTCTTTTTCCTTTAACTTCGACAGGATAGATTATAGAGATTCTATAAATCTTATCTGGCGTATCTTGAAAGATAATATCCTTTCGTCCTTCATGACCTTCTCTAATGATATCAGAACGGTTATCATTAGTACCAGGAAAAGGCTGAAGAATAGATAATAATGTACTTTTACCTGAAGCATTTCTTCCAAAGATTACATTAAATGCAGAATTTATACCTTTAGTAAAATCTAACTTTAATTCAGTTAAATTCATACCAGTATAAAATCCTTGGAAATTTTTAAAATATGCTTTTAAAATTTTCATGATTTACCTTTGTTAGTGATTCATTTTTTAGTTAATTTACAAGAATTTTATTCAAAATTCATTATCATTTTATAATATAAATATATTATAATTTGTATTATTATAAATATTATTATAAATAATATTTATTATTTTATAATAATTATTATTAATAAAAATTCTATATAGGAATAATCCTATATAGAATAATTTTACATAAGTCTAGCTAATTCTTGATAAATAGCAATACCATCTTTACCATTTACTGCTTCAAATGAATATTCGTTATTAACACCAGCATTTAAAGTAGAATACATAATATTTGCAATGAAATATGGTAAATATTCAAGCATTAGGAATGAAGTTGCAGAATAAAGCTTTACAAGATCACCAAGAATCATTCTGTACGTTAATCTATTCAAACGCTTATAAATAGACTTTAAGCCTTCAATAAAGGTAAGAATATCAGTATAAGATCCCGGAGGCATCTGAGCATCTACTTGCATTACAAGGCTCTTAGAAGAGTTCATAATTGTCTTTGCAGCAATTTCAGAAGTATTCGGAGTATCAGGTCTACCAATTACTGAAAGTAGCAAGAACTTTGCAGTTAGATAACGAATCTGGTCAAGATAAACTTCGTTAGAACTGATAGCGAAATTCTTATCGAGAATCTTGGTAAATATTCTAGAATAAATTTGAGCCAATGAAGTAAGCAGTTTAGTACTACCCATAATAGCTGCTTCATTTTGCTGAAGCTGAGTCATAATAGAACCAGCCATAAGAAGACCAAATAAAGTCTTAGGATAAACATTAATTTCCTTAGTCTTCTTATCAACTCTTGCATATCGTGTGATATTAACTACAGTGCGAGAATTACCAGAGTTAGGCATTACCCAGAATGGAAGATATGGTGGAACTTGATCGGCGACCATCACATCAAGCATAGGAATAGTAATTCTATCTTCATAGTCCATTATAACTCTTGACTTTAGAGGTCTGGTTTCCTTCTTGGCAATAGTCTTGATGCAATCTGCGATTTTATCGGGGTCTGCTCTAGATACATTAAGATCTATACCGCCAATAATTTTAGCAATTTGACCTAGCGTCTTAGCGTCTAGGGCTTTAATTTCAGAAAGTTTTTTCATTATAAACCCGTTGTTTAAAATTCGTACAATCTAGTGTTGATATTTAACGAAAGCAACAATACAATACAAATTCGAAAGGAATGAACATGTTTGTAAAACATACACTTGGCGATAATTATTGTATTCTTAATGCCGGAGATATTCATTTTAGCTACAACAATGCTAAGAGCTTATACTCTGAATTAAAGAATTACTTATTTAATGAAATTGAAGAGAATAAAGATGTCTTAGACATGGTGGTTATCACTGGTGACATCTTTCATTATGAATTGAAGGCAAGCTCTGAAGCTGCCCGTTATGCCTATGCCTTTCTAGGCGACTTAATCCACGTTTGTAACAAATATAAAATCGTGTTAAGAATTCTTAAAGGTACAGCATCGCATGACTGCGAACAACTTAGCGCAATATCTATGATGCATTTACACGATGAATACTTCAAGGTAATTAATAAGGCTGAAGCTGAAGAAGTATTTAAGGGCTTCAAGGTGCTATATCTACCTGAAGAATATCCAGTAGATATGCATGAATACTATAAAGAGTTAGTATTTGATGTACCTGATAATGAATATGAATTCGTCTTCTTCCACGGTACTATGGAATTCCAAGCTTTCTCTGGTCAGAAGTATGAATCTGAAAAGATGATAGAATCTGCTCCAGTATGGAAGTGTGATGATATGATAAGAATCACTAGAGGTATTGTAACTGGTGGTCATATTCATACTGCATGCAATTACAAGAATAAGATATTCTATCATGGTTCATTCTCTAGAATGGCTCAAGGCGAAGAAAGTCCGAAGGGATACAATATCTATGACTATCTTTCTCCAGATGATTTCCAAGTTTATAGAATCATCAATGAAGCAGCACCAGAATATAAGCAAATTAACCTGAATGATCTTATTGTAGAAAATTCTGGCAATATTGAAGCAGTCATTAAAGATCTTGATAAGCTTGCAGGTAAGCCTGAAGTAAATTATAGAATTAACATGGATAAGCAGATTAAAGAAGAATATCCTGAAATTCATAATATCATTCGTGAGTATATTGCTGGCAAGCATAATATTGATATTAAAGATGTCGTGGTAGCCACTCCGACAGTATCTACTGAATCCGTCGGAAATGGAGTAGAAGATACAAAAGTCGAAGAAAACCCTATGTCCTTCCTATCTAACATTTCTATGAGTCTTGAAGAAAAGATTCAAAAATTCGCAGTTGACATATTGAAAGAGGATGTGTCAATAAACGATATAGAAATGGCAATAGCAAATATATAAGGAACAAAACCATGGCTGGTAGACCCCGTATATTGAAGAAAGTATATAGAGAAGAAAAGCTGAAAGCTCCGATCACTTTCCAACTTCTTGAAAGAATTCTAGCATATTTGCTTTATAAAAGGCCGTTAAATCTTGAATTAGTATCAAGCATCAAAGATTTATTCGACAATTTGTCTGAAGAGAGTATGTCTGCGTTTGCGGATAGAATCTCTAGATTCCACATGATTCGCCATGCAATTAATGCAATCATGAATATGGATTTGACTGATAAAGATATTATCGTAGATTTTATTATCAGTCAGGATTCTGGCGACGAGAATTTTTCCTCGATTCTTATGGGCTTAGAAGATGCCTATAGGAATCAGGAAGGACTCGATGAAAATATTTTTTCTGACACGAATATTGAATATATTGCTCAGAGAGTAAATAATCTTTCTCAATATAGTACAATTTATAAGCACAAGGATCAACTCGGTGATCTTCTTCAGAAAGTGAATTCTGGAGATGTTGGATCTTTGAATGCAATCGCACAAGATTTTAGTAATCTTACTCAGAAGATTAATGCAGATATTCAGAAGTCCGAAGAAGTTTCTATTAAACAAAGAAGTTATATCTTCGGAACTGAGGAACATAGAAAGTCTTTGAACAAGGTTATCGAAGATAAGAAGAAACCGTCTGCAATTGTAAAGACTGGTGTTAGAGAATTGAATGCAGTTCTCGGTGGCGGTTTCTTGAGCGAAAAAGTCTATGTGTTTCTTGGCGCTCCTGGTACTGGTAAGAGTGTATTTTTGCTCAATGTGTTGAAGTGGGCAGTGCTTTGCAATCCGAAGATGGAAGCAAAGAATCCTGCACTTAAGCCGTTAGTATTGATGGTTACTCAGGAGAACTCTATCTCTGAAACAGATGAAAGATTCTATTCTGTTGCAGCTCCTGATATTGCAAATGACGTTCCGTTTGAAGAACACTCTGCAGATGATTTGTATGATATTTATGCAGAACGTGGTTGGGCAAGTAGTAATGTCACTTATGCTATTGAATACCGTGAGAATAAGGAAATTAGTACAAGAGATTTGGATTTGATGATTGATGCATATGCTGCTAAGGGTTATGAAGTCGTTATGTTGATTCATGACTACATTGGTAGAATTCGTCCGTCAAATCCGCAGTATGACTTGAGAATTGACCTTGGTGAAGTTGTAAATGATGAATGTGTAATTGCCAAGAAGAGAAAGATTCCTGTTGTTACTGTTATGCAGGTGAACCGTGAAGCAGTTGCAAAGATTGAAGAAGCTCGTGATAGCGGTAAGAATATTGAAAAGTGCATTACCGCTGCAAATATTGGTGAATCTTTGATGATTTATCAGAACTGCGACTATTGCGGTGCATTTATTCCTTATATGAATCCTACTACTGGTACGAAATATCTCTGCTTTACTAAGTTGAAATCTAGATATCGTATCAAGGATGAAAGAATATTCTTTGGTATTCCATATGAACCAAATTCTATTTCTCTCGAAACTAATTTAAGATCTGAATCACATGTGATTACAAATATTGGCGATGGATTATCTGAATACAATCCTGCTGCTTCTAGTGGCAAGCGTATGCCGTCTAGCAGAAAGAGAAGTCCAATTCCATCATCTAACACTGAAGAAGCTGATAACCTAGGTATATAAATTTATATTAAAAATAGCAACCCTTATAAGGAGAATCTCAGTGGTTGAACCAAATACACATGACTTCCTAGCGGAAGAACTATTACAACCATGTACAAACCATACTGATTCTGGAAGATCTTACATGTTCTCGAATCACTTGGTTCAGAGTGTGATATTGGCGCATCCCGAAATCCCAAAGATCTTTACTAACTTTGAGAATAGAATCGGGCAGATTAGTTCAGGATTTCCTGTTACTAAACAAGGATTCAAGCCTGTTAAGATTATCAGACGTTCTGAAGGGTTTTACTCTATTATAGCAAAGAACGATGACGGAACTATAGATATTATAAATCAGCAGAGAGCAGTTCCGCTTACTGAAAGTTATGGATATCTTCAGAATATTGTAGAAGCTGAAGAATTTGAAGATATCGAGCATGTGGATGCAAATATGTGTCTAGCCGCCGCAACGTGTTATGATGATGACGGCAATTTGATGGTCGGCACAAATCTTAGAACGGTATTCTTTCCGTATAAAGGTTTGACTTATGAAGACTCGTTAGTGATTTCTAAGTCTGCAGCAAAGAAACTAGCATATAACATGGTAACAGAATACATGGTGCCTGTTAATACTAATGATCTTTTAATTAATCTCTATGGGAATAGCGAGAATTATAAGGCATTCCCTGATATTGGTGAAGAGATTGTGGATGGTGTACTCTGTTCCAGACGTAGAATAGTAAACTCTACGATGCTAGGAAATCTTAGTAATGCAGCTCTAAGAAAGAAATTGTCTACAGATACTAGCATTTATGCTAGAGGCAAGGTCATGGATATTTTCATCTATTCAAACAAGGATATCTCAGAATTTAATGATCCTGCATCAGCACAGATAAAGAAATATCTAGCTAGACAAATTGAGTACGATAAAATTCTTACTTCTACCATTGAGAAGCTTATGGAAGATGGTAGTAAACTCACGTCTGATGCTGCATATTATTACAGACGTTCTAAAGATAGCCTTAACGATAATATCGAATGGAAGGCTGAAAATGCATTCGATAACATTGTCATCAAGTTTACAGTAGCATATGAAAAACCTGCACTTGTTGGTTCCAAGATTACGAACCGATATGGTGGTAAAGGTGTGGTGGCAAAAATTGTAGATGATACAGAAATGCCAATGACAGAAGATGGCAGATATGCAGAAGCATGTTTGAATCCGCTTGGCATTTTAGGTCGTATGAACCTATCTACTCTATTTGAACAAGAACTTAACTTCATTGGTGATGAAGTCCGTCTCAGATATAAAGATGCAGATCATGAGACGAAAATGGATAAATTGATGGAATTTTATCAGTCTGTAAATATAGTAGGTCAAGCAGCTGATATTAAGGAATATTATGAAGGCTTAGAAACAGATGAAGAACGTGAAGCTTTCGTTAATGAATTCTATGAAAGAGGATTTATAACACATCAACCTCCATTCTTTGACAACATGAACTTTGACTGGCTGATTGAACTCTATGATGCCTTTGATGTGAAGCCGTTAAAGTTTAAGAATATCGAAAATCCCTTAGTCATGGGTGATGTATATTATCTACGCCTCAAGCATGAACCAGCATCTAAGATGTCTGCAAGATCTTGCGGTCAGATCAACATGAAGGGAATTCCGAATAAATCTAACAAGATTTATAAAGCAGGTATGGCTCCATATTCTAATACACCAATTAGAATGGGCGAACAAGAAACTCTAAACCTGTTGCTGTGTCAGAATCCTGATGCAGTCTTTGATATGTTAGATTTCCACTCTTCTAATAAAGAAGACCGAAAGAATCTCATTCATAAGCTCTTAACGAAGATGGAAGGCGAACCACTTAAGCTAGAGAAATCTAAGTTTAATACTATCAAGGATTTGCTAACGGCATATTTCACAGTGCTAGGCTTACAACTTAAACCAAGTGATGAAGAATGCTGAACGACGTAGTTAAGACTTTAGAAGTAAATATTCAAGATGAAAGCAAGCCTTTGTTCCTGATTGAATTTCATGGTGATAAGGTTTCCACAGTGGCTTATGGTCAAAGTGGAAAGGAATATGATATGCATGGATTGAAAATCTATCGTATCATTGACCGTCATTGTGAGATTCTTTCCAAATACGATCAGATTACTGACAGTATTGATACAAGTCCTCTTGCTATTAAGGATGCTATGGTAGTATTCGTAGCTTCTGAAGATGGTAAGAGCTTGCATTGGTACAAGGCTAATATCATGGCATGGGATACTGATAAGCGTGAATTCGCCATGAGTAAATATATTGAATGTAGCAAATCAGACGTAGACTATCTCGAAAGTATATATCCAAAATATTTTGAGAAGTGTACATTAGAATAAATTTACCAGCCAACAATATGACCTATAGAACATATGTTCTATAGGCCTTTTCTACGGAGCCACAATAATGGGTGAAGTTACCATCAAAAGTGTGATAGAAAGATTAGAAGAAGAATATAAGTCTGAAGATTTACATTATGAAGAAACCAGTTATGGAATTGGTTTTAGATTTAAAGGCGAATGGTATAACCTTTCTGGTTATAATTTCCTTGCTCAATTAGATATCCTTACCAGTAACCTCCAAACTCTTTTAAGGTAATAAATTGCACGGCATTCTTATTATAATAGACCCTCAAGACGGAAAATGCAGAGACCTATCTAAAGAAGATAGAGACGAATTCGTATGCAATATTTGCGAACGTGTTCAAGACCATGTAGCTGAAGAGAATAATGATATCTTTGGCACAGTCGATAGAAGATTTGTATCAGATAAACACGATTTAATATTCAAAGAACTGAAAGAAGTAATTTTAGAACTTCCGAATGTGAAATTTCCGCTTCAGAGTAAATATACCCTTGGCAGTCTTGACTTGGTAAACCTTGTCATTAAACTTCATAATGCCTACGCAAATGAGGGTGGCGTAAAGGCTGAAATATGCGGTACTAATTACAACTATGAAGCATTGATTATGGCTATGACTCTCAAGTCATTAATTCAAGATATTGAAGTTGAATTTAATGTAAGATGTATTTCAGAAAATATAGAAGAATCAATTCCGTTTGCTAAGAGCATCGGAATTAATGTCATAGATTTATAAATAATAGCCAATGGGAGCAGAATTTATCATTGTTCTACTAAATATACAAGCGATTATTATGTAACGCTCCCGGAGGCTTTCTTTATAATTTTATATTAAATATTGAGATTTTGTTTAGGACTATTAGCTCAGCTGGATCTAGAGCATGGACCTTCTAAGTCCAGGGTCGCAGGTTCGAATCCTGCATAGTTCATACCTACCTACTACCGATTCCATAAGGAATAATAATGATTATCAAAACAGAACAAGATACCAAATATATTGTGAAGTTTCGTAGCCTGTTCAAATATTATAATAAACGAACGGCAGATAATTATGGAAGAATTCATTACCTAGCATGGAAAGAGCCTATTATTTCTTGTACTATTAAAGAATACAAGAGAAATATTACGGATTCCTTCTCTACTTGGACTGGATCTTCATGGTGCAGATACAACGACAACTTTGATGAGAAGAAAGGTGTCGAAATTGCGCTTGATAAAGCTCTCGATATAGCTATTATTTCTGAAGCAGATAAAAAGACGATTAAAGATGAGGTTCTTTCACATATTAAAATTAAAGATGAAACGATTGAACCTTACATGAAGAAAATCAACGTAAAACAATTTTTGGAAGAAATTGGACTCGCTTAAACTCGTGAACCATAGGGAGCAACAATAATGGCTATATCGATGATTCCTGCCGAAGAATTTAAAAAAGCACTTGCATCGGCAGCTGCTAAGAAAAAGAAGAATGTTGTTAAGAAAGATAAAGAATTAGATGAAAGTAAGCTTTCCAAGAAACAAGCTTACATTGAAAAGCGTCGTGAAGAAAAAGCGACGTTTAGAGAAGCATTGAACGGGAAGACTGGCGCAGAAAGAATTTCTACGCTTATTAATGACAGAAAGATTGTAAAGGGTTCTGTTAAGGCGTTCATTTGGAAGATGGCAAATAGTTTGGCGGCTGGAAAGTATCCTACTCTGGATACCGTGAAGGAGGAGAATCCGCCGATTTATTGCCCTGTTACTCATGAACTGATTCCCCTTGGTGGTGAGTGTTATATGTTGCCCGGTTTTGCCGGAATGCGTATGAGTAAAGAAGGATATAAGTTTGTCTCTGAATTTGTCGAAACGGATGAATTCAAAAACAATCCGCGTGCAAAACAAGAGATCGAAAAACTTAGATTCGAAAGTGGAAACATTTCACTAAACAAGAAGACCGTTAAGGCTCTTGAAGAAAGTGGTTTGTTGAATACTAGCGAACCTAAGGAATAAGTGTCTTCTATAGTCCGAAGAAGGCATTGTATGCCAGTTGTATGAGTAGAGAGGAGCAATCCTCTCTACTTATATTTTTTCAAAGGAACTTTTATGTCTGAAGTAATTGATTTTAAGAGGTCTACGGCTTATCCCGTAGAAACAGTTTTTAATGAACTTGCAAAGCATTCAAAGAAAACTGATAAGAAGAAGATTCTCATAGCTAACAAAAGTAATATGAGAATTCTAGACATCTTCAAATGTGCCTATGATCCGTTTACAAATTACTGGATTAAGAAGTATAATCTTACTTCATTTGGCACTAAGACTCTTGGAACTGATTGGCTTCAAATCTACAACTTGCTTCAGGAACTAGCCAGTAGACAGATCGTTGGAAATGCTGCTATTGCTAAAGTAGAAAGCGTGCTTGCAGAATATGACCAATTCTCACAAGCAGTATTTGAAGGAATTCTTAAACACAATCTTACATTAGGGATTAGCCCTGATATGATTAATGCAGCGTGGCCAGATGCTATTATTATTTATGAAGCTGCATTAGCTGCTAAGATTGAAGATAGAATGCCTAAGATAAAGAAAGAATTTGATGGCAAAACGTGGTTTGCATCTAGAAAACTTGACGGATTAAGATGCTTATCACATGTTACAAAATCCAAAGGTATGATTCGTACTCGAAATGGAAATCCATATAATACCTTGGATGTACTACATAAACCGCTTATATCGATTGTACAACATCTTCCTGATGATACATATGTATTCGATGGCGAATGCTGCATCATGGAAAATGGCTTAGAGAATTTCCAAAAGATTCTATCTGAATGGAATAAAGATAACTGGCAGATAGAACACCCAAAATATATGCTCTTTGATTTTATGACCGAAGATCAGTTCTACATGAAAGAACAAAGTCCTATATTCAGTGATAGATATGCTAATATTCTTGAAATGCAAGCTAATGGTTGGCTTGATCCTGAATTTATAGAACCTGTAGAACAAGTTCCTGTTACCTCTGAAGAGCAAGTCAATGAAATGCTCGAAAGAGGTCTTGACTTAGGTTGGGAAGGTGTTGTCCTTCGTAAGAACCTTCCATATCAATCTGGTCGTACTGTAAACATGCTTAAGATAAAGCCTTATGACGATGATGAATTTGAAGTCTTAGACCTT
>Ga0326512_10001149_pt1 | contig 21188 bp, 25 predicted proteins | sample 1_2617_0518_D_FD_203652 | JGI IMG/M metagenome (GOLD analysis project Ga0326512, IMG submission 203652) | Bovine rumen microbial communities from UC Davis, California, United States - 1_2617_0518 | ecosystem: Host-associated > Mammals > Digestive system > Stomach > Rumen | place: USA... | reverse complement strand
TAGATGTTATTAAAGAATCATTAGAGGCTATTAATAAGATTCATGATGCTATTATAAATTATGAAGATATTAAAGATAAATATGAAAAAACAGATATAATTCTTGTTAATATTGGTAAACACTTTGATAATCTTTATGATTATATTACAAAAAGAGATAAACTTAAAAGTGATATATCTAATATTAATGATAAGATAAATTCTTTAACACTTAATCTTAATCGTTTAAATGATTATAATGAACGTAAGAATAAATTAGATATGAATTATACTAAAACTAATCTAATTAAAGAAGCATTATCACCTACTAAGGGTATTCCAATTTATTTTATAGATGATTATCTTGATAAAACAACAGAAATTACAAATCATCTTTTGGATATTTCACAAAAAGGTAAATTTGCTATATCATTTGATGTAAATGATAAAGATTTCTTTATAAGAGTATTTAAAAATAATGGTGATATATTAGAAGATGTAAAATATGCTTCTCAAGGTGAAGTTTCATTAACATCATTGTCATTATCATTAGCATTAATGCAACAATCAATGAGCTTATATAACATATTTATGCTTGATGAGATTGATGGAGCATTAGATACTAATAATAGAAGAGCATTTATTGAAATGGTAAATTCACAGATAAAAGAATTTGATTCAGAACAGGTATTTATTATATCTCATAATAATGAATTTGAATCATATCCAGTTGATATGGTATTATTAGAAGGACACAATTTAGATATTTCTAATAAGGAATTTATGAATGGTAAAAATATAATTTTTAAAGCGTAAAACGAAAAAAAGTTATTAATATACCATCTTGAAAATTATGATTTAAACATTTATACGTTTGATTGTTTTCCTTTCCGTTTTCTAAAGTTAAGTAACCTATATTAGAGGTTACTTAACTTTATTTTTTTTATACTTTAACATAAAATTAATAATGATTTTCTTATAAAGGAAGTGTATAAGATTATGATTCGTGATAGTTTTGTAGAGGTAAATGATGCTAAATTACTTTTATCTAAAAATATAAATCTTAATTCATTAACTAAAGTAAATACTAGTATATTTGAAGGAAATAAACTTAAAATGAGTATTTCTCAAAGAATGAGTAATGCTATTAAAAATATAGCAGACCCAGTATTAAGAAAAAAATTACATAGAACATTATTAACTACAAGTACAAATGAAATTAGAGAATTACTTTCTGATGTAATGATAATGTCTATAATTAATTCTGGTAAAGAACCTACTGAAAAGATTTTATTTCCTCTTTTATATGAATATTATAATAATCCTGATTTCAATAAAAAAGAAAGAGAAGAAATGGTAAAAAATCTTAGAAATGATTATATTAAATGTAAAGAAATCTGTTTAAATGATTTTGATTTACAAAGACAAGCTACAGCTAAAACTGGTATTGATTATTTCTATATGAATATTAATAATGTTATAAAGCCGTATAAGCTTTTTTAAGCTTATACGGTTTAAAATTTTCTTTTTTAATATTGTATTTATATACCAAAACATACTATTATATTATATTATTAGAAAGAAAGGTTGGTGAAGTTTTCTATGGCTAATAAAAATGATAATATTAAAGGATATTTAATATCTGAAAGTGAAACAATTTCATCAACACCTACTATAGTTAGTGATAAATCTGGTTCTCCTACTATAATTGAAACAGTATTACAAGAAGGAGATATAGAAAATCGTAATAAACGTGTTTATCCAACTCCTGTTATTAAAGGTGGATTAGCAGGCGAATACGTACAAGAAAGATTAAAAACTAAATCATGGTATGGTGAAGCAGGTAAAAGATTGCCGAGTTAACTAGAAATAGTTAATGTTAATTTCTTCTAATTGCTGGAAACTCCTATAATTTTATTTGGATTATTTATAGGACAATCAGCAGCGAATATTTATTAATTATAAATATATATAATTTTTATAGTTACTATTGAGATTCATATTTAAATTGAAATATTTATTATGAATCGTTTGAAATAGTATACTACCTATGTAGATATATCACCTGAAACGTTTCCAAGACTTACTTGAGTAAGAGAGGATTCTACTAAGTATATGATGCTTTAGTCATATATGGAAAAGAGTTGACATTGAGAATAAAATCTCACAAGAAAAAACCTTCTTGATAGGGTGACTTACTATTTTAAATAATAGGAGACTAATGTTATATCATTAATATAAAAATCATTTATAATGATTTTTAAAGAGTATTTAAGGTGTACTCTTTTTTTTTTTATAAAATTTATTTTTTTTTTAATTAATAAATAACGTTCAACGACTAGTACAAAGGTACGTAGAATTCAAGTGAATTCGAAATGGAGAATATCTTAACACGTAATGGTGAAGATAAAGATATAGTCTCAACTTCCGTGTATATATAAAGACGGAGAAGTTCATAAGAGAACTGCTTATATGTAGCGAATATAAGTGAAGATAATTGCATCCTTTAAATCCAACTGTAGAAAGACAACTTTATATAGATCAGAGTAATATTTCACACATAATTCAAGATATATGGTGGAAAGGTAATCTTCTTTATGGTAGAGTTGAAACAGCTTTAACCGCAAGAGGAAAAGATATGCAAGGTCTAATTAGACAAGGTTCTAAAGTTGCATTTTCACTTAGAGGTTTTGGTCCAGTATGTGAAAAGAAAGGTGATATCACATATATTAAAGATCCTTTACATATTTTAACATATGATTATGTAATTCATCCTTCTCATAGACCTGCATATATGACTAAAATCATTCAGGAATCTTCTAATTTATTTAAAGAAGATTTACAAGAAGGCTATTTTATTCCTTTAACTGAAAGTACAATTGTCAATTATTTAAGTGAAGAATCATCTAATATTAAAACATTAACCGAACAATATGAATTTGATAAAAAGAATATTTTAGGTAAGAAAAATAATTTAGTATATATTAATGATGGTAGAGATATTCTTGCTGTTTATCTTGAAGATTATATTAATAAAGATTTAGATGATTATTTATCTCATATGTAATTAAGTGAAAGGAATGGTGAATAAAAATGGCTAATGGAATTAGAATAAAACAAATTGATTCTACAGAACTTAATGAATTTGTAAATACAAAACTTGCAGGAGCAGGAAATGCTACTAAGGTAGTTATGGAAATTCCTGCTACTAATGCTAATACTAATATAGCATTATCTCATAATTTAGGTATTAGCGGAGTAACTGTAGTGGGAGAAGAAAAAACATATACTGTATATCCAGTAAGTGTTCAAGTATTTGAAAGTTCTACTGGAAAACAAGTATTATGTGATATTACATCAAATAATGCAAATTCAATTACTTTAAAATTTAATAATCAAGTAAGTAAAGGCCAATATTATTGTATTATCATTGGATAATAAACATTAGTAATTTTATCTTTAACAACTAATTAATCATACTTTATACATTTATATTAATTTTAAATCGAAAAAACTCTTATAAAACATAAAAATATAATTTATTAATATAGGAGTTGAAATAAATGGATAATCAAGTTAATTCAGTAGGTAAAGAGGAAATTCAGATTGTTAATTATGATTTAAGAGCAATAAATGATGCACTTAGTTGCTTGGATAATATTGCCGTAAAAGGAATAGAAAGTAGTAAATATATTACAAGAATATATGAAATACTAGCTAATCCTATTCAGTTTAATAATACTGAAGATAACACTTCTACTGAAGATTAATTAAAAAATTTTATAAGGATTTAAATTAAGATAATTGTGTAAAGCAATTATCTTAATTTATTTTAATTTTTAAAGGAGTGAATATTATATTATGGCTTATGAAATAAAAACTGATCTCCTTGTTGAAGGTAATATAAAAGAGGGTTCTCAAAATCTTAGTGATAAATATCAAGCTAAAGGTAATTATGAATCTTCTATTAACAAAAATACTGCTTTTAATAAGAATTTTGAAACAAATACAAATAATATTAAAACTAATGGTTCAGTTTCAGTTGGTAGTCTAGATACAGTTGCAAGAGCAGATCATGTTCATCCTACTGATACTACAAGAGCTGCAGCAAGTGATTTAACAAGTCATATAAATAATAAAGAAAATCCTCATAATGTTACTAAAACACAAATTGGATTAGGAAATGTAGGAAACTTTAAGGCTGTTAGTACTGTAGCAAATCAGGGATTAAATGAAACAGAAAAAACAAATGCAAGGACTAATATTGGTGCGGCATCAGCTAGTCATGGTAATCATGTACCTACAGTTGAAACAGCAGATAATAACAGATTCTTAAGAAACGATAATACTTGGCAGACAGTTACTCCTGCTAATATTGGTGCAGCTACAACAGAACAGGGTAATAAAGCTGATTCAGCTATTCAAAATATTACAATGAATGGAGAAACATTATCTAAAACTAATGGCTCTATTGATCTTGGTACTGTAATAACTTCTCATCAAAATATTTCTAATAAAGCTGAAAAATCAGAAACAGTAAGTACAGTTAGTTATGATACTACTAATAAGAAAATTACAAAAACTATTAATAATAAAACTACAGATGTAGTATCAGCTTCTACATTAAAAACTGATATGGATTTAAGTAATGTAGAAAATAAATCATCTGCTACAATAAGAGAAGAGTTAACATCTTCTAATGTTACAACTGCATTAGGATATACTCCATTAAATAGCAACCTTAAAGGGTCTAATAGTGGTTTAGCAGAATTAGATAGTACAGGTAAAGTTCCTTCAAGTCAGTTACCTTCATTCGTAGATGATGTTTTAGAATATAATAGTAAGAGTTCTTTCCCTACTACTGGTGAAACTGGTAAAATTTATGTAGATACAACTACTAATTTAACTTGGCGTTGGAGTGGTACTACTTATGTAGAAATATCTCCTTCTATAGCATTAGGTGAAACTTCATCAACTGCATATAGAGGTGACAGAGGTAAGATTGCTTATGACCATTCTCAGGCTACACATGCTAGAACTGATGCTACTAAAGTAGAAAGTTCTTCCACAAATGGTAATATAAAGATTAATGGTACTGAGACTACTGTTTATACTCACCCTGGTAGTGGTACTAACCCTCATGGAACTACTAAAAGTGACGTAGGATTAAGTAATGTTGGAAACTTTAAGGCTGTAAGTACTGTTGCTTCTCAGGGTTTGACTGATACAGAGAAAGCTAATGCAAGAGCAAACATAGGAGCAGGAACAAGTTCTTTAGCATTAGGTGAAACTTCATCAACTGCATATAGAGGTGACAGAGGTAAGACGGCATATGACCATTCTCAAGCTACACATGCAAGAACGGATGCTACAAAGGTTGAAAGTTCGACTACAAACGGTAATATCAAAATAAATGGAACTGAAACTACTGTATACACACACCCAAGTGGTACTAATCCTCATGGAACTACTAAAAGTGATGTAGGATTGGGTAATGTAGGTAACTTTAAGGCTGTAAGTACTGTAGCAAATCAGGGCTTGTCTGATACAGAGAAAGCTAATGCAAGAGCAAATATAGGTGCAGGTATGAGTTCGTTCTCTGGTTCTTATAATGATTTAAGTAATAAACCTACTTTAGGAACAGCTGCTGCAAAAGATGTTGCTTCATCTGGTAATGCAACAACTAGTCAAGTTGTTATGGGTAATGATACTCGTTTATCTGATAGTAGACCTGCAAGTGATGTAAGTGCATGGGCTAAAGCTTCTACTAAACCTACATATACAGCTAGTGAGGTAGGTGCAGCAACATCAGGTCATACTCATAGTATTAGTATAGCTACAAGTAGTGGTACAAATCAGATAACTTTAGCAGCAAATACTAAATATTCTATTACTGCAGGTGGAAGTTCTTATATATTTACTACACCACCTGGTGCTACATATGGTATAGCAACAACTTCTGTAAATGGTTTGGTTAAATCTTCCACAGCAAATAATTCTATTGCAGTTAATAGTAGTACTGGTGTTATGACAATTAACAATATTACAACAGATAAATTAATTAGTGGTTCAGCAACACTAATACTTGATTGTGGAGATTCTTCAACTTAATTATAGGTGGTGATAAAATATGATAAGTGGTTCTTTATCTGTTAAAATTAAACATAAAGTAGATACTTTAGAAAATTGGATGAATTTTGAAGATATTATAGAAGAAGGTAAAATAATTGGTGTAAAAGAAAATGATACTATAAAACTTAAAATAGGTAATGGTATTAATTATTTTGCTGATCTTCCTTATATAACAGGTGATATTAAATCTGATGACCCTGAAGAACAAGATTCTATAATTACTAATAGAAAATATGAATATAGTGATATAGAAATATTAACTACTAATGATGATATTATTCCTAGTGGTCAATTAATTATAGTTAAAGATGGTGATGAAGTTAAGTTTAAAGTAGGTGATGGTGTAACATCATTTAATAATCTTCCTTATATCACTAATAAAATAGAAAATATAACTAATGTTACTAATAATTATGTAAATCATACTGTTAAATCATTAAATGCTTGGACTATTGAAAATAAAGTAATTGATAAAGATGAAATAATAGTAGTAAAAGATAATGATACTGTTAAACTTAAATTAGGTGATGGTGTTAGTCATTTTAATGACCTTCCTTATATTACTACTGAATTTAATATTGATATAGACCAAACTCCTATAACTAAGTATGATACTGAAAGTAATTGGATAACTGAAGACCCTATTCCAAGAGAAGGCGAAATAATTACTTCTAAAGTAGATAATGAAATAAGATTAAAAGTAGGAGACGGAATAAATAGATTTAGTGATCTTCCTTATATCTCTGCTACTAATACAATACTTACAAATATTTTAAATGGAACAGAAACATTAATATTTGATTGTGGAGACTCTAATAGCTAAATTATATAGTAGAGTTAAAAATAATTAATAATACTATATGAATAAAAATCATATAGTATTATTAATTAAATATAATAACGAAAGGATTGAATTATAATGGGTGTTAAAATTGATAAAGCAGTAAGTTATGCAGTAGATATTGCAAAAGATAATAGACATGGTTATAGTCAGATTAGTAGATTTGGTAAACCTGGTACTTGGTCTGATTTTGACTGTAGTTCTTTAGTAATTTCAGCATATGAAGATGCAGGTGTACCTGTAAAGACTAAAGGTGCTTCTTATACAGGTAATATGTATAATGTATTTAGAAATTGTGGATTTATAGATGTTACTAATAAAGTAAATTTGTATACAGGTAGTGGTCTACAGAAAGGTGATGTACTTCTTAATCATGTAAATCATACAGCTATGATGATTGATAGTAAAAATCTAGTTCAGGCTAGTATAGATGAAAATGGTAATATAATGGGTGGTCGTGTAGGTGACCAGACAGGTTATGAAATAGCTACAAGAAGTTATTATAATTATCCTTGGAACTGTGTTCTAAGGTATAATGAACCTGCTACAAAGACAAATACAACTAAGACTACTAATAAAACTACTACAACAAAAGCTAAAACTACAACTACTACAAAAACATATACTTATGTAGTAAAGAGTGGAGATAATCTTACTAATATTGCTAAGAAATATGGTACTACTGCAGCTAAGATTGCTAGTGATAATAAATTAAGTAATCCTAATTTACTTAAAGTAGGTCAAAAGTTAACTATTAAAGTTGCAGTTAAGGCTACTAGTACAACTACTAAAACAGCAAGTATAAAGAATGGTCAGAAACTTTCTCTTAAGAATGTTAAGGTTTATGCATCAGCTACAGCTAAGAATTATAGTAATATATTAACTGGTACATATTATGTTTATAATAATAGTATAGTAAATAATCGTGTAAGAATTACTATTAAATCTAGTTATGTAAATAAAATGCCTATTGCTAATTATGTTAGTGGTTGGATAAATAAGTCTGATATTAAATAAAAAATATTAAATTCCCTTATACTCTAATAATGAGTATAAGGGAATTTTATTTAATAAAAATTTAAGGGAGAATTACATTTCCCATCTTATTATGTAGCAACAATTCACCCTCTCCTAAATACAGGGTTTACAAGAAAGGGCAGCCGAAATGACCCATAATCAAATGTACTATTACCCATTTTAGCAGGTGTCATACCTACAGCGTCTTCCAAATAAGTTACAGCATTAGATGGATCACTTTCATTTGGGTTTATATGAATACCATATAAATATAACTTTAAAGGTTTCTTACCTTTTATATATGATAAATCATTAAATGTATCTACTCCATTACCTAATTTTAATTTAACCTCTCCATCTTCCATTTCTACAACTATTAATTCACCATCATAAGGTATATAATTACTACTTTCCCAATTTTCTAATGTATCTCGTTTATTTTTAGCTTTTATATTACTAATTGTATTACTCATTTATATTACCACCTTTTATCTATAAATTTAAGGGCAATATAATATAAAGATTATATTGTCATTTTTCTAAGTATTTATTAAAAAGATATATAATTTTTTGTTAAAGTACATGATTTATCTTATATTTATTAATTAAAAGAATATTTCCTTATACTCTTATATTAAATTTAAGTGTAAAAATTCTTTTACTTTCTTACACTTTATATATAGTTCCTTAACAAATAATTATTATTTGTTAAAGGAGGAATAAATATATGCCTAATACTGTAAGTATAAAAGTTAAAAATAAACGAGACACTTTAGCTAATTGGACTAAAAATAATCCAATATTATTAGACGGTGAATTAGCTATAGTAATTGATAACGATGATATAAAACTTAAAGTTGGTAATGGAATAGATACATTTATTGCATTACCTTATATAAAAAGTGATTCACAAAATAATGAAGAAAATACATTAACGATTACTGATGATACAAATAATAAACAATACAGTGTTTCTTTACATGTAGTTAATGGTAAACCTGTATTAATATATGATGAAATAGGAGAGTGATAAATATGTCAAATCCTTTAGGAGTACTCTCAGAAGATAGTTTTAATTCAAAAATGACAGATATTAGTAATAAATTAACAACTATAAATAGTTCATTAGAAAGTATTAGTAATAATAAAATTTTACGTCCTGGTAATGTAACTTTATCTACTAATACTGTTACTTTAACTTATAGTAGACCTACAGCTACAGTTAAATTATCTAATATTACTGGAGAACCTTCTTTAACTGTAATTGGTGATTATTTTAATGCTACTTTAGAAAATGGTACTATAACTATAACTAAAACTGATATTTGGAGTGAAACAGGTACAATATTAGTAACAATAAGTGGAAATGGTATTTATGCTTCAACAGTAACAATGATAACAGTAATAGTTGATGATGTTGAAATAGGTACTTGGAGTAATGGTACTGATAAACAAATAAATTCTATGCTTAAAGCTGCACATAGAGGTGATTTAAATTTAACTGATTATTGGTCTGTTGGTGATGAAAGAATAGTTAATAATTTAGATACTTCTACTATTACTTCTGAAACACTTACATTAAAATTAGGTACTGGTATACAATATTATACAGATAGTAGTGGAAATAATACTACTACTTCAATTTTTAAAATTCTTGTAAATCAAAATAGATATGAATCAGCATATTATCATTTTTATACTTCATCTTCTGGTGATTATAGACTTTCATTTAGTGAGGCAACAGATATATCAAATAGTTTACCTTCATATATTAAAAATAATTTAATATATTATTATACTCAATTAAAAACTACAAATACATATGGAAATTCAAATACAAACTATTATGGCTCATATTATACATATGGTGGAACTTATTTAACTGAAATTTCTCATAATTATGGAAGTAGTTATTTATATATTTCAAATGAAACATACACAAGTTCTAGTAGAGTTTATGTTTATGCTAAATATCAATCTAGTAGTTCAAATAGTACTATTTCAAATAGTTCAGTTAATATAGATAGAGATAAAACTAATTTATATATTATATCGATGATGTTAATATAAATTTAAAATAGGGAGATGATAATATGTCAAATTCTTTGGGATTAGTCTCAGAAGATAGTTTTAATTCAAAATTAACAACACTTAATAATGCATTATCTGATATTAATGATGTATTAAATATTATTAGTGGTGGAAATCTACAACCAGGTAACGTAACTCTATCTACTAATACTGTTACTTTAACTTATAATAGTCCTACTGCTACAGTTAAATTATCTAATATTACTGGAGAACCAACAATAGTTGTTATAGGAAATAGTTTTAATGCTACTTTAGAAAATGGTACTATAACTATAACTAAAACTGATATTTGGAGTGAAACAGGTACAATTGCAATATTTATAAAAGAAAATGGAATCTATACTTCAGTTTTAACTTTTATAACAGTAATAGTTGATGATGTTGAAATAGGTACTTGGAGTAATGGTACTGATAAACAAATAGGTTCTATGATTAGAGCTGCACATAGAGGAAAATTAAATCTTAAAGATTATTGGTCGGTTGGTGATGAAAGAGTTGTTAATAATATAAAATATATTTTAGATGATGGAATTGAATATACAGATATTAATAATTCAACATCATTATCTTCATTTAGAGTAGTATATGATTTAGGTTTACAAAGTGGAATAGTAGTTCCATTTTGTAGTAATCAATATAGTTCAGGACAAGTTGATACTTATTATTCACCTTATTTTAATCCTCCTTCAAATAATTATTTAAATGATTATAAACTTTATTTTTATTTTAAAAGAAATTATATTGGATTTAGTAGTTCTACTAGTCCTTATAGAACTTATTTGGATAGAACAACTAAAAATTGGTATGGTAAAAAAAGTGATTTGAGTTTATTTAATTTAACTAATTCTGGTAATTATATAAATTGTGAAGATTTAATTACTGATCCTTCTAGTAGTTCCTCAATAAAAGTTGGATCACAAAGTATAAATATAATTATAAATACTATGTATACTAATAATGGCACATCATATACTTCTACTATTACAGAAAAAAGATCAGCATATAACTATTCAAGTTCTTATACATTAACTAATAATCTTGGTATTATTGGTTATTTCTTAATTTAAATAATAAGTTGGTGGTAAAAATGTCAAATCCTTTTAATTTAATTTCAGAAGATAGTTTTAATTCAAAATTAACATCTATTAATAATAGTTTATTAAATATTAGTAATAAATTAGAAAATATGAATAGTAATTTAAGACCAGGCAGTGTAACTTTATCTACTAATAATGTTACATTAACAACTAGTTCTCCAACTGCTACAGTTAAATTATCTAATATTACTGGAGAACCATCAATTGTTACTATAGGAGATAATTTTAATGCTACTTTAGAAAATGGTACTATAACTATAACTAAAACTGATATTTGGAGTGAAACAGGTGAAATATTAGTATCAATAAGTGGAAATGGAGTTTATACTTCAACTGTAGCAATAATAACTGTTATTGTAGATGATCTTTCATTAATAACATGGAGTGAAGGTACAGATGAAAAAATTATAAGAATGATTGAAGCTGACAGTCAGGGTATAATTGATTTAAAAGATTATTGGGTGGATGGAGAAGAAAGAACTAGTAATGGTATAACTTATACATTAAAAAATGGTATTACTTATATAGATGAAAATAATGAAACACAAATATCTAAATTTAAGATAATATGTGATTTGGGTAAAAAAAGTACATACTCCTTTCCAGTTTGCTCATTTTCTAAATCTGGTTATGCTTATAAAAGAGCATATTCTGATTCACCATATATTAACTTTCTCAATAAATTTAAATTAAAATTTATAGCTGAACAGAATACAACAAACTCATCAGGTTCAATTCGTTACAATCAAGTTAGTGTATATAATTGGTATTGTGATTCAAATGATTTAAAAAATATATATCCTTCTGGTTCTCCTATAGAATCAGAAAATTATATTAATTATATATGTAGTGAAAAAACAAATAATATTCCATGTGATCCAGCAAATCCTTCTACTGTAATATATACTTATGCATCACGTGGTTCATCTGCAATAGTTATTACAAAATATATCAATGATACAGGTAATGTAATAAGTACAACTTTAACTGGTACAGAAGCAAATCCAAGTGTTGTTAGCAATGTTGGAATACTTGCATATTTCTTAATATAAAAAAGTAGGTGAAATATATTATGACTAATATAGATTTATTAAAAACAATGACACAACGTAATAATAATCTTCGTCAAGAAAATGAAAGATTAAAAGAACAACTGAATAAATATCATGCTGATATGGAATATATGGCTATGATGACTGACGTAGACTTAGAGGAGGGCGAAGAAGAAAATGAGCAAGAAGTATGAATTAGTTAAGAATTATTATGATAATGGTTTATGGAATTTAACAAGAGTTAGAAATGCAGTTATTAAAGGTTGGATTACCGAAGAGGAATTTAAAGAAATAACAGGTCAATCTTATAATGAATAAAATTTTTTCCTTATACTCATAAAATTGAGTATAAGGAAAAAAAAAATAATTTTATATTAAATTCTTAGTGAAAATATTATTTTGCTTTTATATACTTTATAAGGAGTCCTTTAACAAATAATTATTATTTGTTAAAGGAGGAATAAATATATGCCTAGTAATACGCCTATTATTTCAAATATAAAAGTTAAAAATAAACGAGATACTTTGGCTAATTGGACTAGTAATAATCCTACACCTTTAAATGGCGAATTAGCTATAGTAGATGACAATAATAATATAAAAATTAAAGTTGGTAATGGAGTAGATAGCTTTATTGCATTACCTTATATAAAAAGTGATTCTAGTGCAATCAATGCAATGACAGGTTATAGTAAACCTAATGAAACAAGTGCTATAACAACTAGTGATACTCTTAATAGTGCTATAGGTAAATTAGAAAAGGCCATTGATAATGCAGGGGGTGGTGGAGGTTTACAACCTGGTAATGTTAATTTATCTACTAATAGTGTGACACTTACAAGTAGATCTCCTACTGCTACAGTTATACTGTCTAATGCAACTGGAAATGTCAGTTTAGTATATTCAGCTGGTAATTTTAGTGCATCTATTAATAACAATACTATCACTATCAATAGAACAGGTATAGATGATGAATATGGAATTATATTGATAACAGTAGAAGCAAATCAAACATATACTGCTTTAACACTTGGAATTAGTGTATATAATGAGGGAGTTCGTATTTGTACTTGGGCTGATGGAAGTGACGATGATATAACATCTATGTTGGTTGCAGCTCATAATGGAGATATAAATTTAGCAGATTATTGGGCTGTTGGAGATACAAGAACTATTACAAATTTAAATACATCTACTATAAGTGATTCTACAATCACTTTAAAATTATATAGTGGAGTATCTTATGATGATACAGATAGTTCAAAAATATCAACATTTAAAATTATTCCTAATGTAGAAAGAACTAACTTATCAGTAGATAATTTTTTACCTTCTTATTATAGTGATCTTAAATTTAATGTAGCACAACAATTTATTTCATGCTTACCAAAATATATTAAAAATAATTTATTAACACAAAAACGAATTTATAATTCTAATAATGATACTATAGATACAAAAATATCTTATGCTGGTAATTATATATCTGAATTTTTGAGTACATCAAGTTTACATTCTTCTGATTCAGAAAAATATGTTTCAAATGGTTATTATTATTTAAATTATGCGTATGGTTATTACTGTTATTATTCTTATAAAAATTATGAATATACTTTACGAAAAGGTAATAGATTTGCTGGTTATGAAACTAATTTAAAACTTGCTGTAAGATATCTAATGTGTATATAATAATTAAAAAGTAGGTGAAATATATTATGACTAATGTAGATTTATTAAAAACAATGACACAACGCAATAATGACCTCCGTCAAGAAAATGAACGCCTTAAATCTCAGCTTGCCAAAACTAATGCTGATATGGAATATATGGCCATGATGACTGACGTAGATTTAGAGGAAGGTAATGAAGATGAGCAAGAAATATGAATTAGTTAAAAATTATTATGATAACGGCTTATGGAATTTAACAAGAGTTAGAAATGCAGTTATTAAAGGTTGGATTACCGAAGAGGAATTTAAAGAGATAACAGGACAGTCTTATGATGAATAAATATTTTATCCTTATACTCAATTTTATGGGTATAAGGATAAAAAAAAATACTCTCTTAGCTATTTGTAAGAGAGTATAAGATGAAATAAGATAAAATAATATTATGTAATAAAGGATGGTTAACTTAGTTAATTTATTATCAAATTAACTAAGTTTAACAAGTAACTATAGTTAACTTATTCATTATAAATAAATTAACTAAGTTTATCAAGTAAGTAATGAATTTCTCAATTTTTTATTAAAGAGTAAAATCAAGAATTAAAAAACTCTTTAAACAACATTTTAGAATAACTTTTAGACGATTTAACAATAATGCCTATTATTGTATAAAACTGAAATATCTAGTACATTTGAAATTTCATCGTATTTTTTAATATCATACTTTGCATCTTTTAATTGATGTATTCCATCAATATAATATACTAGAAAGTTAGTTACATCTATATTATCTCCTAAATTTACATGTTTTATTTCATAATCAAGTAATTGCTGTGCATAAAGTAAACTTAATACTATAAAAGTTTCACAACTTTTATTATATAAATGTGAATAACTTCCGAAGAAATAAACTTCATCTCGTTCTCGAGCTCGAACTGGCACAGATCGGCTGCCCTTTCTTGTAAACCCTGTAAACAATAAAGAAGAGAGTAAATTGTTAATTCATAATATTTAATTATATTCAGTATAGGAATAATTTCCTATACTGAATTTTTATTTAAAAATGTAAAATGACTATATAAATTATCATCCAAAACAACTTAATAATTTTATATATAAATTTTATATTTTATAAATTTTATTATATTATATTTTAATAATCTAAAGGATGTGATATAATATGACATTTAATATTAAACCTAAACATAAAAGAGATACATTAGAAAGTTGGACTAATAGAAATCCTACACCTTTAAATGGTGAAATAATAATAGTTGAAGATACAGAAAATAATGAAATGAAATTAAAAATAGGTAATGGAATAGATGATTTTATAACATTACCTTATATTATTTTGGAAGAATATTATAGTAATTCTATTATAAAGAATGTAGAATTAACAAGAGAAAATAATATAGTTGAAGTAACTCTTCCAGAATTAACTGGTTTAACAAATATTTCAGTATCAGGAACAAGTTTTTCTGCAGAATTAAATGATAATATTATAAAAATTACTAGACTAACCGCTGATGAAGAAAATGGATTAATTATAGTTAATAATTCAGAAGAAGGAGATACAACTTATAATATAGCTACTGTTATTAATGTTCATAATGACGGTATTGAATTTGTAACATGGGCTGATGGAACAGATGAACAGATAGCAAAGATGATAGAAGCTGCACATTTAGGTGAACTTGTATTAACTGATTATTGGGCTTCTGGAGATAAGAGAACTATAGTAAATAAAGATACATCTACAATTACAGCTGAAACTCTTGATTTAATATTATATAGAAATGATAGTTCTAGTGGTAGTACTGGTACTAGCACATTTAATTTTTTTATAGTAGTTGATTTACATTATAAAGGAACTTCAACTAAAAGTTGGACATATACTTATGCTGGCGATGGGTCTATGTATGAATATACTCAGGTTCTTTTTGGATCTGCAAATTTAGTTTTAGATTGTATACCAGAATCATTAAATAATTTACTCTTAACACAACGTGCTTATGTTGGAGTTAATGTTCCATATACCTCAGCTAAATATGATGATGTTAAAGTTACTTATGGTGGTAATTACATAGATTTCTTATATCCAGAATTAGAGAGTTCTGAATATTATTATGGTTTTTGTACAACCTATGGAACTAAATGGGGAGATTTTAGTAACTATAAATATTATTATTATATGGAAAATGGAGAAAAGAAAACCTCAACTTCAGCTAACAGTAACTGTATTATTTCAGTATTAAAAATTTAATATTACGAAAGGAGTTATAAATTTTATTATGATTAATATGAGTAATATTATAATTAAAAATAAAAGAGACACATTAGAAAATTGGACTAATAATAATCCTAAATTATTAGATGGAGAATTAGTTTCGGTAATAGATGAAAATAATAATATTAAATTAAAAATAGGAGCACAAAATAAAAATTTTAATGATTTAAATTATGTTTCTACTAATGCAAGTACTAAAAATAAACGAAATGGTAATGTTGATTTATCTTCTGAAAGTATAACTTTATCATTTGGTCATCCAACAGAAATAATCGAATTTTCAAATAATACTGCAGAAGTAAGTATATCGACTTATGGTGAGTATATTGAAGCTAGTTTGAATGATAATAAGATTACAATTAACTTTTTAAAGACAACATTAGAAAATGGTTCAGGAAAAGTTATTGTTAATGTAGCTGAAAATGCAGATACATTTAGTTGTGTAAAAATTATTAATGTAACTATTGATGGAGTTGAGTTTGTAACGTGGGCTGATGGAACAGATGAACAGATAGCTTCTATGATAGCAGCTGCCCATGATGGAAAAATAAAATTAACTGATTATTGGGCTTCTGGTGATGTAAGAACTGTAACTAATAGAAATACTTCTAAAATTACAGCTGAAACTCTTGATTTAGTATTATATAGAAACTCTTCTTCTAGTAGTAATTCATATACTAATAGTAGTGGCAATACTGATTATTATAATTTTGCAATATTAATAGATCAAAAGAGATCAGCAGCTGTTTATTCAACTTATACTTATTATCAGTATGAAACTGATCATTATTATGGTCGTTTATATTATGGTAGTGCCTATGACGTATTTAATTGTATATCAAAATCTTTCTCTGATTTAGTTTTTATTCGTAAAGCAGATCAGGGTTATGATACTTTAAGTGATGTAAAGGCTATATATGGAGGAGGATATTTAAAATTTCTTAAACCAAATGCACAAAGTACAGGAGATTATGCTTCAAGTACTGTATATGGAAAAAATTTATCTTCTAGGGATGGATGTGAAACAGTTTATTATTATATTTATGATAATAATTTACGAAGTTACAGATCAAGTGCTGCTTCTGCAGTAGGCATTATTTCATTATTGTTAATATAAATAATAAGGGGGAATATTAAAATGACTGAAGAATTGCTAAAATTATATAATAAACAAAATAAAGAAATTAGAAAAAATAATGAAACTCAACTTAATATTATTGAAAATAATAATGAAAAACATAATACTAATGAACAACTTTATGAAAGTATTATAACAGATTTAGAGATAGAAATAGCTGAATTAAAAGGAAGAATGAATAATGAGTAAGAATTATGAAAGATATAAAAAATGGTATGAAAAAGGTAGTATAACTGATGAACAACTTGAAAAATTAGTTGAAGTTGGTTTATTAACTCAAGAAGAAATGAATATTATAAAAAATTCAAAATAAAGATTAATATTTTAAATTATATAAATTCCCAGTATAGTTATATAACTATACTGGGAAAATTTTATATTAGTGAATAATTGTCATAATATTATATCCTGAACATTAAATTAATTATTACTCTAATAAAAAGGAGGAATACCTTTATGATTAATTTTTCAAATTTAAAGATTAAATATAGACGTGATACTATAGAAAATTGGGAAGAAAATAATCCAATTTTAGGTGATGGAGAATTAGTTATTGTTCAGATATTTAATGATGATAATAATGAATTTAGAGCAATGCTTAAATGTGGTGACGGAATAAATCATTTTACTGATTTACCATATTTACAATAAATATATTTTACTTATAATTTTAGAAAGGAATGAATAAAAATTATGCCTGAAAAATATGAAACTATATTAAAAGATGATAGTAATAATGAATATTACCCTCAAGCTTATAAATTATATAAACCTAGAAAAATAAATTTTACTGGTGATGCTACTAATGATGAAACTTCATTTGATGGTAGTCAAGATTTATCTATAAATGTAAATTTAAATACAGTACCATATAATAAGGGTGGTACTGGTAAAACTACTTTAACTGCAAATTCTGTATTAGCAACTAATGATAGTGGTAATGATTATGAATTTCGTAATATTATAGATAATACTAGTGATATAACTAGTTCTTCTAATGGATTAGTAACTGGTAAGGCGGTAAAAGATTATGTTTCTACTTATGGTGGTTCTAGTGGTACATCTGATGGTAATTATTACCATTCAACTGGTTCATGGTCTGGATTAACATATACTGCAACTGCTAATGGTGGAGCACCTGCTTTAGCATTTACTATTCCTACTGGAACATCTTCCACTACAGTTGCTAAAGGTGATCATACACATTCAGGTTATGCTTCTACTAATCATACACATTCAGGTTATGCTCCTACTAATCATACACATACATTATTAATAGTATCTACTGATGAAACACCTACAATTAATTTATCATCTAATACCACTTATAAATTATTTGCAGGTGGTAACACTTTAGTATTTAAAACTCCTGTTGATAATACTGGAAGTGGTGGAGGTACTACTTATTCTGGAGGAACTTATATTAATGTAAATAGTAGTACTATAAGTCATAAAACTAGTGGAGTAACTGCAGGAACTTATGGTCCTGGAATTGGAATGGGAACTGAAGTTCAAAATGGAGATGCAGATATTGATATACCTTCATTTAAAGTAGATACTTGGGGGCATATAACTAATATATGGAATCATACTTACACTATAAAAGCTCAAAACTATTCACCAACTTATGAAACTAATACATTAACTGTAAACACAAGTGCAACCATTTCAATGTCATCTAGTAGTGGAACTGTTGTAGTTGTAGATAGTTCTGGAAAATTATGCAAACAATCTTCTACTCGCAATGCTAAAAAAGAGATTAATTATATAAATAATTATGATGAATATCATAATGCATTAATGAATTTTAAACCTGTGACATTTATTTATAAAAGTGATGATACTAATACACTAAAATTAGGTATGATAGCAGAAGATGTTTATGAAGAATGTAATATAGCAGGTATGGAAAATATTAAACCTATATATAAAGAATTAACAGAAGAAGAAAAAGAAAATAATAAAAAACCAGAAATTATTGATTATGAACATACTGGAGAGATAACTAACTATGATGACCGTGCTGTAATTACAATGTTAGTTATGGAAGTTCAAAGATTAAATAAAGAAATAAAAGAATTGAAAAATAAATAATTTAAATAATGGATAAGTATTTCTATACTTATCCATTATTTTATATATTAATTATATTAAAAACATAATTATAAATTTTAAATTTTATTAAAAAGGTTGGTGAATAATTATATGCCAATTCAAAAAGATGAGTATGGTTATGTTAAAGCTAATATTCGAACTAGATATTTAGACAGATCAATAAGACAATTTAAAGCAAGAGCATATACTACTGATAAAGTTTTATTTAAACAATCTCATTCTGCTAAAATATATTTATCAGGTGTAGCTACTAAAAATTGTCCTGAAGAGGGAAGACCTGAGCGTATTAATGAATATGTATATATGAAAGGTGGATATTTATTTTCTAAAGCAATTGATGTAAATAAAGTTGCTTTAGTAATTCCTAATAAAAAGAAAGTTAATTGTAGAGTTAGAGATTACGAAAGTGAAGTAAAATTAAATGGAAATATGTTATCTACAATTCAATATGTATATACTGGTATAAATATTATGACTGTAGACTGGATTGAAGAACGTAATGATTTAAAATTAGCAAGTGCAGATTCAGTTTGGCATTACATCCAAGTAAGAAAAACTGAACATAAATTAAATACATTAGAAGATAATAAATTTCCAACTTCTAAAGCGGTATCTAATTGGGTTGATAAACATAAAACTGCAGATAGTATTAAAAATTCTCTTAATAATACTTCTGGTCAAGGTTGTACTACTGCATATGCTGTTAAGCAATTTGTTAATAAACAATCATCATCAATTAATATAAATAATGCTACATATTCTAATACTGGTTGTACTACTGCATATGCTGTTAAGCAATTTGTTAATAAACAAAAAACATCTGGTAGTATTTCAGGTGCAAGTTCAAGTAATACTGGTTGTACTACTGCATATGCTGTTAAAAGTTATGTTACTTCATATGTACCAGCTTATGTAAGAAGTTACTACAGAGGTATATCTTCATCTTATATTAGTTCAAGAAGTTCTTATTATGATGGTCAACCTACTTTAGCAACTTCTAAATCTGTTTATAATTATGTAAATAAAACATCATATGTATCAAGTAGTAATAATGGTTGTATAACATCTAGTGGTGTTTATAACTATATTACTAATAAATTAAATGATCAAGCTATTGTAGCTAGAGCTTTTGGAGGTACTAAAATTAGTACTTATTCAGGTAAAATGTCATTTTCATTTATTAATGGTTCTATGTATGCTACCAAAACTCTTACTTATAATTCAGAAATAAAAGCTATTTTATATTTAGAAATATTTAATAGTTATGTAGTTGCTTCTGGTCATATTAATGGAAAAGATTTAAAAATCAAAGCCCATTATGCTGACCATAAAGTACCTAAAAATACTTCATCTAAATGGAATGCAACATTATATGTAACTGCAATAGTTGTATTATAAAAATTATAATTTGAAAGGAATTTTAATTATGCTTATTTTTGAAGGGAATAATTTTTTACAATCAAGTGACAATCGTAATGATATTTTTATTAATGAATTTGATGGTAATAAAGTTATAGGATTAATAAAAGAGGATTATGCACCTGAATTAGTTGAAAAAGTTAAAAAATATCATCCAAATTTTAAATTAGAATATGAAGATGATAATATAACTGTAAAAGATGTTATAGAAACAGAATATCAGTATACTAAAGAAGATATAGAAAATTATAAATTAGATAAAATAAATCAAACACATATTTTATTAAATGAATATTTAAATAATTATAGAATAGGTGTTACAGTTAATAATAATATTGATTATTATACTA
>Ga0326512_10001147_pt1 | contig 21198 bp, 36 predicted proteins | sample 1_2617_0518_D_FD_203652 | JGI IMG/M metagenome (GOLD analysis project Ga0326512, IMG submission 203652) | Bovine rumen microbial communities from UC Davis, California, United States - 1_2617_0518 | ecosystem: Host-associated > Mammals > Digestive system > Stomach > Rumen | place: USA... | reverse complement strand
CAAAGATCGCCGCATATCTGCACAAAACTTCCACTTACTTTTACAGATGTTTTTCCTTCGTCCGTCTTTAAATACAACATTATTCGCCCTCCTCAAGCACTAGTTCAATCTTTATCTGCGTCATTTTTCCAGGCGTCTGCTGCCCGGTTTCGATGCTACAAAGCGTCTGCGGGGAAATCCCACACTTCTCAGCCATCTGCCTCTGCGTCAGGCGATTCTTCGCCCGGTAACGTATTACCCTTTCTTTTAAGTCATCCACATTCTCACCTCCTCTCTCGATGCAAGAAACATTACCATAACGCCACACATATGTCAATAGGATTTTTAATTTTAATGATACGGATCGAAATTGTACGAATACAAATCCACCTCTGCAACTTCGGCAAACTGGAAATCATTCTGGGATCGGAACACCTCTGCAGCTTTGCGGGCAGATTCCTCTGTGTCAAAGATCCTGGCACTCATCACAGTCGTGATAGATGCACGTCCGCTTGTGCTTATGTAGTTGAGGTATCCAGTTTTAAAAGGCTTTGCGCGGCCGGCAGCCACAACCCACACAGAAGAACACTTCCTCGCCCTGGCCATAAGCGAATTTGCTCTTTCTCTTCTAAATGTCTTGCCGGCATTAGAACATAATCCAAATACAACTTCCCTGGCGTCTTCCGCAGCCTTATCCAGCTCTGCCGCCTTGCTTTGCTCTACGGATTTCTTTATTAGTTCCAGTCTTCGATTCCTGATTGCCACGCCTTCCCGTGCCTTTTCCAGAAGTTCCTCGACGATGCAGTCATCCACGCTGCAGAGGATCTCGACCACATGGTCCTTATAAGGCCCGATGATTGCATCCGTGTCCTCATAGACAGCCCCGCTGTTTTCGACGAAAGTCCGAATATCATCATAGACAGTCACACCGCTCATAGCAAGATACGCAGAGTACGCTCCCATCGGAGTATAATCAAGATTCGCCGGGATCGAGATCTCTCTCAGTCGCATAATGCGATTGTTCAGAGCCTCAAGTTCCTTATCAAGCAGCATTTCCCAATCCCTGTTGATCCTGTTCACCTTTATCACATCCTTCACAGATCGGAACAGTCGGCGCTGTGCGGCAAGTGACTGCATGATCTTCATGACATTGTACAGCGATGTGTCAAGCAGGCCGTGATCAATATTCTCAGCATAAACCCTGATCACTTCGCTGTGGCTTCCATCCAGTTTTCCCTCGTCCAGATCCTTCAGGAAGTAAAAAATAGCAGATGCCTGGACAATCAAATACTTGGACTCGTCCAGGAACTCATTGATTCCGCGCACGATTCTCACACAGTTCGGCGTGGTGATCCCGTCGTTGTTCTTAAGCTCCAGAATTTCTTTCAGCTTTTTTGAATCGTAATCCTTCAAGTTGTACCCGAATAGCTTTCTTCTCTTGCTCACATCCGGCAGCATGTCTCGTCCTCCTTTTTGTAAAAATCGGTTTTACAATGGCATAATAGCACTTGCTGAGTAGTCATGTCAATTCTTTTTATTATTATTTTTAATTTTTATGATAGATATATGAATCATAATCATACATTTACTATAAAGTCCCTAGAGAGAAAATATATATAGAGAGTTTATAGAAAATGAATGATAATCGAACACAAAATCGGCAGGACGGGACCCTTGACGAAGGTGCGGATGATGTGCTATTATTTCTTTGGGTGCTTGCTCTGGTGGTTCTTTGTCATTGATTGGCCTCCTTTCCAAGAAGAAAAGTCCCGCGTTACCGCGCGGGGCTTTTCGATTTTACAGATTATATTTTTTCCGGAAGTCCGCAAGTCTCAAACAGTCGAATTCAAAACCTTCTCTGAGGTCGTGCATTGCCTGAACCTCCTGTATTTTTGTTGTGTAACCCAGGCTTGCCTTTCCACTCAGGATCGCATTGAGCGTCCGCAGCGTTCCTTTCAGTGTATTGCTGATGAAGTCATGCACCCTTTTTGCTTCGATCTGAAGGATCACTTCCTTTGCCTGCTCCGGCAGATCCAGATCCCTATATGCCTTCATCATTATTTCCAGATCCTTCTCTGGATCATTTTTTGTGTACTTCTCAGCCAGCCTATCCCACATGTTCCTGTAGTAGTTCTCGGTGAACATTGTCTTGTATGCCATTTTTATACCTCCTTGCCCTCGTAACCTCCGGTTTTCCCTTGCAAGTTTATATTACCTCTTTCTGTGTCTTATGTCAATATTTTTCTTAATAAAATAGAAAAAAAAAAAAAGAGCCTTGCGCTTTCACGCAAGACCCTTAATCTTTCTCATCACACCGGCATAAAGCCTGGGCTGCACGATCTCAAGTGTGGACATCAGCTCGTCCATGATCCCCAGGAACTCATCAAATGGCATGCCGTCCACAGCTTCACTGAACGCAGAGCCGCTGTGAGCTTCCACAACAGGCTGTGGCGCATTTTCTGGCTCTGCCCCATAAGAGTATCCGTCACGAGAATAAAACTCATTCTGGGGCATTTTAGAGCCTTCACCAAACATGTGATCCCGGATTGTGTAAAAGGCGGCCAGCTTGATGCAGGTGTTCGCATTCGGATTGCGCTGACCCTCGCACTCGGCAATGGCCTCCTGCAGATCCTTTTCTGTAATCACAGAAGGCCACCTCCTTTACATTTCGCGCATCAGGTCACGCATCTTCTGCTTGATGTGTTCGCTCGGAGCATCGTCGATCAGATCCTCAAGCTCCATACGGAAGTCATCGTTTGCCCTGGAATACCGGCCAATAGCATCGCGTCTGGCACCGGCTCCTCTGCCTCTGGCATAGGACCGGCCGCCGCCTCTCCTGTTGGAGTATCCACCCCGCATTCCGCCCTCTTCAGCGTAAGATGTCATCGGGTAGTATGCCATGCTGTACTCGCCGTACTCGTCTTCCATCATCTCGTCAGCCTTCATCAGGTTCTTCTTCAGATGGGCAAGTGTGTCGGCGTACTGGACTTCCTGCATAGACAGGTTTCCTTTTTCTGCTTTTTTCTCAAGGTCCTTGAGTTCGTCGCAGACATACTCATATAATTTATGCACTTTTCTCTCTCCTTCCTCATGCAATCCGTGTAATCGTCAGGTTCGCATTCTGCGCCTCGATCACAGGAGCGGGAGTAACCGTCGGGTCAGTTGTTGCGGGAACTGCATCCACGCTCAGACTGAAGCAGCAGCACCTCGGTACCTTGATGATCGCCGTGCTGGTAACATTTCCAAACTCTTCGACGGCTGCAGGCGTAAAGATCGCTCGGCTCGTAAGCCTCGGCTCACCGTTCACAGCGATAGCCACCGCAATAGGTGTAACCGTGCCGCCATCCGGGATGGCAATGTTGCCGTTGAATGTCACCTGGTATTGTGCAAACTGGTTGCAGCATCCGTTGTTGGAATTGGCTCCCTTGAGAATAAAATTCCCGGTGTTGCCCTCGTGATAGACGTTCCCACGGGTGCAGGGAATAGATGTATCGAACAGGATCGGCGCATTCAGCGCCACATCCTGAATCGGGTTATACAAAAATTCACAAGCCATAGTCTATCCCTCCATCAAAAGCTGCTTCCGCACCCGCATCCACATCCGTTGTTCTGGCAGTTGAAGATCGGCTGTCTGCCGTAAACCGGAACAGTCGGGACCGGGCAGTTGGAAAGCCTGTTGTAGAGAGCATCGACCTCGTTATTGAGTCCCTGCTGGAACAGCGCAGTCTGCGAGTTGTTGTTCGCAAGAAGCTGTGCAGTCTGCTCGACCTGAGAAGCCTGCCCACGAGCATACATAAGCTCGGAACGGAGATTCTGGTTCTCGCGCCTTTCAGCATCCAGGCGATCCTGGCACAGATCATCCTTGATAGACTGGATTCCGGCAGTGATTGCAGAAACAATCGCGTTCGTGTTACCCATGTTCTGCATCGTGACGTTCTGAAGAGCGTCACCTACAGCGGCACGATCAGCGCATGCTTCCGTCGCTACTGTGTAGCGGAGATCAGCAACACCCGAATTCAGGCCGTTAAAGCCCTGCATATTCGCCGTCTGTTCCGCAAAGCTACGATTCAGCGACGCCAGCTCGTTAGAATTAAGCTGCTGTGTGATCGCGTTCTGCGCACCGGTCACAGCGGCAGTCGTCCCGGCAAAGCCGTTGCAAAGAGACTGCTGGACACCGGCAAAGCCGTTCGCCATACCCATCTGGATGTCGCCGCAGCATCCACAGAGCTGTGTAGCCAGGTTGCTCACACCATCCCTGACGGATGTAACGGAATCATGGAGCTGTGCATCCCTAAAGCCATCATTCACGTTGTTGTTGATGCCGTTCTGCCCATTCAGTAACCACGGGAAGTCAATCCCCAGGCCGCCTGCAAATCCGCCCATGCCATAGCCGCCCCAGCCGTTGCCGCCAAGCAGCAGAAGCAGAAGAATCCACGCCCAGTCTCCTCCGAAACCGCCGCCAAAACCGCCACCGTTTCCATACATCGGCGTCACGGGCATTACCATGTTGTCATCAGTAAGTGCCATATTTTTCCCTTTCTACCCATAATTTTTTTGGGTGAGCGACCACTCCCCATTTGAGCGGCCGGTTGATATGAAACTTTATACACAGGTCCTGCGCACTGACCTCTGCATACTATCTGCGCATCATCCTCTGCAGCGCGGACCGGTAAAGATTTCCGTTCACCTGTCCTGACTGCATGAGCGCATTTATAATGGACTGTGGGTTTCTCACATCCACACCATCGGGTAGGTTGAAGCCCCTCTGACGCATAAACGCAACAGGATCACTTTTCAAGTTCTGAAGCATCTGCGCGGGATTCATCTGCTGTTGCTGTGTCCTTCCCTTCATGTCTTCTTCGTAAATCAGATTTCCCATGATATACCTCGCTTTCTGCTATGGTTTGACGGCATACCCTCACTTCATCCCTCAGAGCGTCTATTTGCCCCTGTAAGGCGTTCAGATCCTCTATTGATACATTTGTATGGCTTTGCGTCTGAACGCCCTGTACGGGGCTTGTGGGAGTTTCTGAGCGTATTGTATAGTCCAGCACCTTCATGGATGGGATACCTGATGCGTCCGCAGATTTCAGATAGATCGTTTGCTGCTCAGAATCCCACAGTTCGGCTGACGAATTCGGAGCCAGAATATAGGCTTTCGCACCCGCCTCACCGGACACCCAGACTCGCCCGCCCATCTGCTGTGGTTGTGGCGTCTGTAACTGCGGAGCCTGATATTGATACTGTGGATAGTACGGTTGATATCCCACCGGAAATCCTGAATTGTATGCCATGCTTAATCCTTTCTGTACCAAACATAGACAGGTACTTCATTACTGCTATCCCATGCATCCCAAATCACACCATCTATTATGGTTGCACAGTGTCCACCAAATCCAAGGACATATATTCCTTGCGGATGGTCCTGTGCAAAGTTTTCTGCTGTATAACAGTTTGGACAACTGTTCGGAATTGCCGAACGATAGAAGCCATGCTGTCTAAGAACTGCGCCCCACACGCTATCAGCAGATGGCATATCACACATTTTGTAACCAGCTTCTGTAATAAGTGTGTAAGCCTCTTCCCAATCAATATTTAATGCTGCCGATATAGCACGGACAGCACAATCTCCTACATGCCTTCCACATGGATTATTTAAAAAATATTTCCACATTGATTTAATCACCTTGTTGTCTGCTTTTATTTGTGGTATACTAAAAATAAAAAAGGAGATACGTAATCATGAATGAAATCTGGAAAGATATTGAAGGATACGAAGGTCTGTATCAAGTAAGTAATTTGGGTAGAATAAAAAGCCTTCAAAAATGGAAACGAGCATCTTGTCCTGATGAATATATACTGAAGCCAAGCGAAAATAATAGCGGTTACTATCAAGTTATGCTTTATCGTAATACAAAGAAGAAAAAATTTCTTATCCACAGGATTGTTGCACAAGCGTTCGTCCCTAATCCAGATAACCTCCCGCACATAAATCATATTGACGAAAACAAAACTAATAACTGTGCTGACAATTTAGAATGGTGCACCCCTCGATATAACAACTGTTATGGAACTGCAAAATTCAGAGCAATGTTAACTATTGGAAAACCAGTAGAACAAAGACTTGTCAACGGACAGTTATTGGCTATTTATATAACTTCTACCATAGCCGAACAAATAACTGGAATTTCACGTAAAGAAATTTCAGCTTGCATTAGAGGCGATATCTGCTCGGCAGGTGGTTTTATATGGAAACAATCATCTCATATCTTCTACTCTACGCCACATGCTGCACCTCTACAGACCTTACGCAAGCCTCAAGATCACGTATACCAAAACGCTTTATGAAATCATCACAAAGCAGGAATGCCTCGCAAGGTGACATTCCACACGCCACTAATCGTCGTATTGCTTTTATAATCCGATCATTTCCCATGCCGAAAGCATACAAAAAAGCACTCTGGCTTACGATGAAACCAAAGTGCTTTTTTAGTGCATATTTGTTCTATATCATCCGTCATACTCTCCTTTTAGATATGCCCGGATGTCTTTGTCCAGGGACTTCAGCGTATCGTGCTGATGTGCCTTGTCGAGATTACGCGGGTATCCTGGCTTGTACCGGAAGAATTCCACAAGGTCAGGATCGTCCATAGGAAGGATGATGGTGTTCATTTTTTGATCAACGATCAGAAAGCCTCTGGTCATTCTTCCTCACCTCCTTCCGTATTCAGCACCACCCAGCAGTGCCACTGGCCGCAGGGATAAGCTCCCTGCCAGCCGGACGCGCCGATGTTGTAGTGGCATTCGTCGCAGTTGTAGCAGTTTGCGTGGTCGCATTCCCACGCTCTCGCTTCTTCAAAAGTCATTTTTCATACCTCCTTCAGATAAAGAATTTTCTCGGGCTGTCCTCTTCGCTTTCGAGCCATGTGTCGAAAGCGTCTGGGTTTCTTGACTCAAGTTCATCCATCAGCCAGCCTCGCACGGTCGGGATGTATGGATCGTTGTTTGTTTCCGTAAGCTCAAATTGCTCGATCAGCTTGTCCAGAGACTGCATGCTGATGATTTTTCTTGCTCTTGCTTCTGCTTTTGTCATGTCCTTGTCCTCCTTATTCGATAACCACAACTTCAACCGATGAATCAAACGGACTTTTGAACCTTCTGACAATCTTTTTGTCGCTGAGTTTTTTCAGTGCTTCGTGCCTCGGCAGCGTTTCAAGTTTCTTGATTGTCTTGTAGCCGGTGCAGCCGATAGTCTCTTTAGCAATCGTGATCATGTAGTTCATTTTTTTACCTCCTTGTTTGCCTTACAAGAACATATTACCTCTCCCGCTGGCGTATGTCAATATTTTTCTTAATTTTTATGATAAAAAAAATACCCTGGGCCACGAAGGGTACCAGGGTACGTTTCCATCACTTCGGCATATGTCGGAATAGCTTATCCTGTGCTTTGTACACAATGTTCTTTACCTGCCGGACAGACAGGTCAAACTCCTCTGCAAGCGGCTCAAAACAGATGCCATCCAGGAGCCTGCGCTTAAGGATGGACCGGTCGCGCTCGTTGTGAATCCACTCGTCGATCATAAAAGAAATCTCCGTGCGGGATCTATCTTCTAATTTTCGTGCCACGGCTACCTGCCTTCTTCCGCACCCTCGACCGGCGTCTGATCGTCGTTGTCGTTGTTGTTACTCTGATGCTCGCCATTTACAATATCCCCGTTATGACCCACATAATTAGCCACGCCATTATCGGCATTAACAAGCACATCTTTCGTCTCCGTTGTCTCTGTAGTTTCCTCACCGACATAATCATATTGGAACCAGCAGTACAGCCACACCACGTTTGTAGCAAAGAGCAGCAGTATCGTAACGATTAAAGCGATGATCAGCCGTTTAAAGGTGCGCTCGTTTCTGGCCTGTTCTCCCTCATACACTATATAAGGGACGGTCGCCTTTCCATCATCTGACATTTTCCAGTCCTTTCTTCCATGACTTCTCGCCTACAATTCCATCGCTGGCAAGCCCGTTTTCCTTCTGCCATACCTTTGTCGCCTGTGACGTATTATAGCCGAAGTCTCCGTCTACGTCAGCGCCTACGATGCACTGCCAGATCTCCACAGCAACACCGTGATCCCCCCGGCTGATCATCGGCATCTTGACGTTCCAGATCTCGACATACGTCTTGTCATCAGGCTCGTCATCTTCCGCAGGCACATCACCTCCCCCATCCTTCGGCGCTCTCTTGTTGTCTGTGTACCCGAAAGGATCACAGCCTGCGGCCGGGAAACAGAAAAAGGTGTAAGTAGATCCCATCTTGTTGTGGATCACTGTCACATTGGGAATATAGTTGCTCTTTACTTCCTTGTTGACCTCTTTCCCGTTGTTTTTGATCCATGCGATGTCCCTGATGCAATCATGCTCGTCCACATAGAGCGGCAGAACCCGATTGCCATTAACCAGGACATCCCTGACTTTTGCGATTGTAGTCGAGCTGGCGTTGCCGTTGTCCATGTAGTAAGCGGCCTTGTAATACCAGCCGCTATTTCTTACATAATCGTACAGGGTCGGATACTTTGTCTTATTCCCATTCAACTCGTAGTTGTTTGCCATCTGGGATGCTTCAGCAGCTGCCCCAGATGCGCCCTGTTCCTGCACACACAGCCTCGCTATCTGAGTAAGCTGAGAATTCGACAGGCTGTACTTTTTGCCTTCGTAAGTTTTCATTTGCCCACCTCGATGTATTCCACGCAGTCAAGATTGTAAAAACCTATCCACTGCTTTTCACGGATCACGATGAAATACTTCCCATCGTACTTGTAGTCCGTATATTCATTAGGCGAGTAGTGCGTCATATTGCCATTACGGAAAACGATCTCAATGACGTCCCCGGCATTTTCTTCCAGGATAATATCTGTTGCCATTCCCCTCATTCCTCCTTTTCCACATCCGTAGGCGGCATGATTGCGATGAACTGACCGTCATCTTCGGGGTCAGGTGTGTGGGCAGAGTCCACCATCCCCTCACCGATGATGTAAGCGATCAGCGTCCCACCTGCCATGATGATCGACGCCACCTGCGTAGCAGATGCCTCGGATGCCCCGAAAGCGATCATGAGCGGAGTGACAAAACCGATCACCGCCAACCAGAATTTTCTTGATGTGAATTTAGATTTCCAATCAATCTGCTTCATTCTACCACCCTCCAATCTTCCGCAAGCATATCTGCCTGAGATGCAAGCCATCCGATCTGCACACCGGAAGTTCCCACAAATGCTAGCGCATTGTTACCAATAGCATCATGATTCACGTTCACAATCTTGCCTTCAGCATTCTTGTAGCTGATGCAGGTGGCAAGCTCTACATACTGAGCCTTGCCATTCCATCCCTCACGCTGAATCTTTGCACCCTGTTTGCATTTCTCGATTGCTTCACCAAACTTCATACACTTATCCCCCTTTTTGTTAAGTACGCAAGCATATCCTCCTGCGCTTTTCTTAATTTGTCCGTGTCGTTGCCATTGATCGCATGGCTGAGCAGAGCAAACTGCGACTGCATCAGCACGGACAAACTCTGCTCCAAGTCATTGAGCCTCTGCTTATCGGCACTAAAGTACAGGTCGTACTTGTCGCATCGTTCCTCTAATGCCTTGAGCCGTTTGTTCTGCTCCTCGTTTGGAGCGTTTATAACCTTACCGGCACCAACAATCTTTTCAATGGCACCGATGATCGTTATGATGCCACCGCAGATTGCTAAAATCATTCCCCAAAATGGTATCGTCTCCATCGGTACGCCCTCCGTTTTGCTCAGATGTATCGCGCCGCTCATAGCGATTGCGGTGTAATTACTTTACTCATCATCATAAACCTGCAATTCTGGTGTAAGTATACGTATATTTCTTTCACTATCATAGAGCATCGTCATAATTACACTCCCGTTAAACGTAATGCTGTAGGGAAACAAGTGGATAATCGTTTCGCCAGTTGATATGCGTTTTATTTTATACTCATATAGTTTTCCGTCAAACGCTTCAGCAGCACCCGAATATCCTATCAACATACTAATCGAACTTGCCGATGTGGGTGTAAAATTTAACACTTCTTCATCATCAAAAAGGCATTTGCCGTTTCTGTTCACGACATAAGTGTGCTTTCCAGTCAAAGGCTTTGAAAACGAACCTTGCTGATCGGCCTCGCCAGTACCACCATACCAAGATCCTGTAAATTGCAATAAACGATTATAAATCCCAGACGAAACACCTATTATCGCCTGATTGTTTCGATTACTTATCGCATCAAATACAACCGTAATCTCGTAATCAGCGTCTACCTCGTATGGAATAGTGATGGCATGACTTGCGCGTCTATCGAATTGAATGTAATCGTGTCTTACTAAGTCTGCACAGCCACCACCGCTTACATTCACAACTACAGGCGCATACCCATCCACTCCGCTTGGTGGTGTGTATGTGCCGTTTTGAGTAACAGATAACGATTGAATCACACCTCCGCCAGTTGGAATCGCGCCAATCGCAGAAGTAAATCCATCCGGAAAAACAAGCTGAGATGAAGTCCCGCCTTTTGTTCTTATCGCATTTGCGATTCCGGTCAATTCGGAATCCGTAACTTTGTAATCGCTCATCAGAAGCTCACCCCCCTTGCAGGATCAATCACAACACTTGAGCCTTCAGGAATCTCGTACCACTCGCCACCTTCTGCGTCATAAAGATAGCCCTTGCCTGTGTCGATCTCGATGCAGGTGGAGCCGTTCGGGACTCCCGCTGTCGGCTTCGCATCCGTACTCGCACATCTTACATCCCACCAAGGATTTACACCGTTTTTATGCGTATTTACTGCAATCATTTTTTACCCTCCACTTAGAAGCTGACTCCACTTGCACTAGGCAAAGTTTGTGATGAAACATTTACGCTTGTACTTGCATAGTTTGTTACATCATATGTCCCATTTTCTGTAATGCTCTTTGTGCCGGTCGGAGTAGGTACAAGACCCCCATCTCCTACTTCCCATTGACCGTTGTTATTCACTGTCAGAAACTTGCCTGCATCACTTGCAGATACGGCTGGCAGAGTTCCCTCATTGACCTTGTTTAGTCCGTCCACAATGGACTGTCTGACTTCGCTTCCGTATGATGCTTCCTGTATTTCAGTAATCTCGGTTGAAATATCAGCCATTAGAAATTCCCTCCTCCGCCAGACTGAGAACCACCGTTTTCATCATTGTCGCCAAAGTGTCCTCCTCCGCCTGACTCACTGCCGCCGCTATCATCACTATAACCGGAGCCATCATCACTGATGAATTGCACTCTAAGGATATTACAAATTACCTCCGCTTGATGTAGCGATGGCATACCATTAACAGGAAATAGTGGAACGTCATAAACTTCTGGCAAACCAAGAGGATTTGTACCGTCACTTGCACCACCGTAATTAGCACTCATGCCACAGTAAGACAGCCATATTTCATGTCCGCGAATATTATATAATGCCGTTCCTGTAGATTCGTTGTTATAAATAATAGACGCATCCCTTGTAAGAGCCACAGAAAAAATAGCAAACCAGTTTCCACCATACGCTTCTGGTGGATCGGAAGCATTGTGCGCAATCAAAACCGCCGCTCTTCCATCGTTGACTTTCGTATACGGCGTCCTTACGCCTTCGTTTTCACTGATAATTGTGCCGGCATCAGTTACATAAGAATCAGGTCTTGCCACAATCCCCTCGCCTTCGCTCGGCATCAACTTTGCACTCGCAGTATAAGACTTCCCATATTCCTTGTACGTTGCAATGAGCTGATAATGCGGGTCTTTATTCACGAACACATAGCCGTTCGGAATACTGTATGAGCAACTACTAGTCACATTTTTGCTCGATCCATCACCATAGTATGCAGTGACCGTAAATTGCGATAAATCAAAAGCAGAGCCAACAGTGTAGTTGTACAAAGTCGGGCTGATCTTGATATTGCTCGGAATTTTCTCCACGACAGGCACATCATCATCGACAGTCAGCACGTAGTCATTACCGTCCTTGCCCTTTATCACAGGATTGTCGCCGGGACTGTATGGTTTATCCTTTTCCTTCTTCGCTTCTTCCTTTGCGTCTTCTTTCGCCTTCTTTTCGGTTTCCTTCTTCGCCTTTTTCACGGAAACGGTGAAGGGAATTTTATCCAGATCGCCTATGATTGCCTTCTTCAGCGCAGAATTGATGTCCACTTCGATCTGCGTAATCGGCAGAGTGCGCTCGACATCATGCGGCTTGGAAACCACACGCACAAGCTGACCGACACGGAACTCATTATACTCCGTATTCCGCAGATGCAGGTCAGCCGCAGTCATCTCAAGAGTCAGACCGTCAAACCGCTGTTCACGCAGGTATGTGTCGCAGTACGCATCAAGTGCATCCACAGTCGTTGCATCAGGATATTCTAAGTATGCCGTAATTGTACCATACTCAGCGAGCAAAGTGTTATCCATTTTCTTTGGAGAGAGCATCTGCGCCACTTCGCCGTCAAGGTTCTGTCCACCTTTGGCGATTGCGGCAGTATAAAACATCTTACCCGTGCGCGTCATTTCAAGCAGATTCACGCCGAAGGTGATCGGCTGATTGCTTGTCTCGGTCAGCTTTTCTTTCCACTCGAACTGGAGAATTCCATTATCCCACTCAGCGTAGAAGAAACCGCCCACGAACTGGTGCATATAGTCCCTGAGATAATCAAGCACCGTCTGGTAGTTCCACTGCTCTGCATCATAGATCATTACATCGGGGAACTGAGAAGGATCATACGAGAATACCCTGTCCAGGCGGGTCTGTGTGGAATTGTACTGGCTGAGAACCAAGTCGAGCAGGGCATTAAACTCGATCTCTTCAAAAGCATTTTCTATAGGCGGAAGATATGCGTCATTGAGGAAAGCAAGCGCACCCTCGCAGTGATATACCATATTGCCGAAGAAGTCTAAAGTAGGCGGCAGAGGACGACCGAAGAAGATCGTCCTGCCGTTTTCCTTTACTTCGATATTGCTCCCCATCGGCACAATCTTGTCATAAAAGATATGCTGACGGGGAACGGTAAATTCAAAAGACCCTGCTGACTGCGCGTTCAGATGTACAACAGCATTTATCAGCACCATCTCCTTCACGCTGGGATCGAAGATGGATACCGGGTCTTGCTGTAAATTACTTGATAAAAGCACTTCGTAGTAACTCATGCGTTCACCCTGATATTGAATGTCGCTGTGTAAGTATGCCCGTCATCCACATAGGACACTTCCACAGGATATGTGATAGAACTTTGACCGTCAGGACAAATCAGGACTTCGCCCTCCTCGAAATTGAGCGAAACAGAGCTTGTCACATCCGTTGTGGTAGTGCCGGTAAAGGTCACTCGTAAGCCTGCGGAAGTGAACAGATCACCGCTCTGATATGTGGTCTTCGTAGGCGGGGATGCAATCGTCAGATATTTCATCACCGCTGTGACCTGAATGTACATCGCCGTACTTTCAGTAATGCCATCCTGAGTGTATGAAACATTCAACGCGATTGTGCCTGCCTGATTGAGCGTTGTTCCCTGCGCAGGACTTACTACCACGTCGCTGGATGTCCACGGAATCTGCTGCTCCGTGTGATTGTCATATATTGCGCCGATCATAAGACCAGTATAATCGAGCGTTTCCCCGATGGAGTAAGTTGTCTTGTTCGGATTCGTGCGAATGACAATTCTATCCAAAGAAGGCACCTCGCCAACATAGACGTTGAAAGTAGTGGTCATGCCATCATAAGACACCGTAACGGTTTTTGTTCCGGTCGTACTGAGTGTTGACCCATCCGCAGGACTGAAAGTACACGAATTCGTCACATCTTCTGTCGTTCCATCGCTGTAGGTGAGCGTCACGCCAATACCGGACAAATCAAGAGTATCGCCCTCAGTATAATTGGTCTTTGTCGGCAGGGACGTCACAGAGATGCCAGAAGCCGCGTGAGCGACCGTAACGGTGAAGCTGGTGGTTTTGGTAACCCCATCATCAGTATAGCTCACTGTGACCGTCTGAGAGCCTATAGAGCCTAATGTAGAACCATTTGCAGGGCTGAAAGTGCAGGAGTTGGTCACTACCTCCGTAGTCTCGGACGTAAGGTCGGCAGTAAGAGTCGCAGTCACGACGATGCCGGTAAGATCAAGGGATTCTCCCTGAGCGTAAGACATCTTTGTGGGATTGGTTGTGACCGCAATGCTCGACAGTTTTCTTTCCACCGATAGAGCCGCCCATTTACCCGAAGAATTGACTGCCAGGATTTTGTCCTCATCAGAAGCATCGACATCAGGCAAGCCATCACCGGCGATCTTGAGCAGGGCATCCACAAAAGCATCGCGCACGTCTTCGCCCCTGGATTGATTCAATATTGCAGTTGTTTCTGCCGTGATGTTCGCCATTATAACTGCGCCCCCAAAACATAATCCACAAGCACGTTGCCGTTGCCTTTAAAAGTCATGTTGTTGTTGCCCGGAGATAGAGCAAAGCCCGGACTCTCTGTGCTTCCAGCAGGTAATTGATATGTCGCACCGCCGAAAACCACCTGCATCGCACTCGAACAGGTAAACTTCGGAGTCAGGTTCGTTCCGCTCGGATTGATAAGGTTTCTCTGCTTCGTACCACTCACAGCGAATGTGCCGTAATAGATTGTTGTATTGAAAAGATCATTCCACAGCCAGTCAATGCTTGCAGACTGATCGAGCGGGTATTTGTACGGCTCAAGATCATAGTCAATTGCGATGGACGATGCACCCTCTACAGATTTCCACTTGCTTACGCTGAATCTACCCTTGTAAAAGAACTGCGGATCATCATCCAGAACCACCCTCATTTCTTTGCCGTGGAAGTGTGCAAGCACCTGAGAATAGATAGCTGCATAGTCCGTGGAAGTCAAAGCGAGGAATTCAAGCGTTCCCACACGATCGCCATAAGCGATCTTGCCGGTCAGCAGTCCTGTGTAATCCAGGATGCCGTCTGCTTCGGGAACGTCAACTATTGTCCTTTTCACTTCAGGCGGATTAAAAATGATTTTTGACTTCGGGTACATCCCGAAGTCAGTAAGTGTGTGCTTTCCACCAAATGTCCCGCCGGCAGGAATCATGCCCAAGCCTCCCTGTTGTTGTAATAACCTATTTCTCCAAGTGCTGAATCCATCCTGCTCGATGTCTTACCAACAAGCGTTGTGCCGTCAAGATAGATCCCCATGTTTTGCAGCGCGTACAGTATTTCCGCAAGCTGGCTTTCAACTCCCGACCGTCTTCCGTAACCGTCATCTGAACTCGTGGAAGTTACTGTGGTCACTGCCGCAACATCGTCATAAGCACCGTCATCAATTCCATCATAAATCGCATCATCCAGATCGTCAACCGCATCTTCGACAAGACCCATGTTGTCAATCAGACCCTTTGCCATGCCTTGATCTAAATTCTTACCGAATTCTGCAAAAACCTTTGACGGAGAATTGATCCCGAAGAAACTTGTCACGCCATCGACGATCATGCCACCTACATTTTTGACGCTGTCAACGACGCTCTTTCCCCAGTTTACGATGCCATCCCGAAGGCCAAGGATAAGGTTCTTCCCTGCCTCAATCATATCTGGGATGAAATTGGCTATACGCTCAACAATACTGGAAAGGATCTGGCCTATGCCCTCGGCAATCTTTGTGAGGATCTCAGGAAGATTTTTAACGAGAGCGCCCAGCAGTTCCACGCCAGCCTTCGCAATCTTGGGAATCGCATCTATTAAGGCGTTGACAATCGCCATAATGATCTCCGGCAGTCTGTCAACAATAATTGGGATTGCATTGATAAGTCCCTCTGTAAGGCCCACAATCAGACTGATTCCGGCATCAATAAGCGCAGGAAGATTGTCCAGAAGTCCCTGGACCATCGTAAGCACCGCATCGACCATGACCGGGATCAACTCCGGCAGCATATCGGCAAGGCCGGCAATAAGCTTTGTGCTAGCTTCTACGCCTCCTGTAGCAAGCTGTGGAGCGTACTCCACAAGAGCATTTACTAGCGTTGTGATGATCGATTGTGCCAGCGATGGAAGGACAGATGTCACGGATCTGAGCAACGACATAGCCGCGTCAATCAGCGCAGGAAGGACCTTATCGATCAGCTGTGGCAGTTTCTCTGCGATAATCGGTGCGATCTCCTCGACAAACTGACCGATACCCACAAGAGCCTGCTCAAACGCCGGGAGCATATTTTCAAGTGCAACCTCGGCAGATGATACCACATCACCGATCAATTTGCTGAGATCAGCGTCCTTGTTTGCAAAACCAGCGATAAGATTATCCCAAGCGGCTTTCACAGAACCAGCGGACCCGGCGATTGTTTCACTTGCTTCTTTTGCAGTTGTTCCAGTAATCCCCATCTCCGTCTGGACAACATGAATCGCCTCCACGACATCGGCATAGCTGTCGATATTGAACTCTGTGTTCGCAAGTTTGCCGGCATCTTCCAGGAGCCGCTTCATCTCTTCTTTGGTGCCACCATACCCCAGTTTCAGATTATCGAGCATGGTGTAGTTCTGCTTTGCAAAGCCCTGATAAGCGTTCTGGATGGACTCCATACTGGTGCCCATCTTGTTGGCATTGTCGGACATGTCCGTAATGGCCATGTCAGCCATCTCCGCAGAAACCTGCAAATCTCCAGTCGATTGATTTAGCGCAGACGCCATACTTGTGACAGTCGCCATGTACTCGTTTGCAGACATGCCTGCAGTTTTATATGCATTAGCTGCATTTTCCATGACAGTTTCTACAGGCTTATTTGCGTCTGCCATTGCAGCCGCGATTTCTTCTGCTGTGGCCCCTGTGTCTTTTAATACCTGTATATATCTCTCTGTGTTCTCTGTATTGTCGAACAGCGTCTCAACGCCACCAACAAGCTGCTCGTATTCTTTATACGAATTTACGGATTCTTTCATGACGCCAACGGCCATGCTTCCAAGCTGCTTAAAGCCATTGATTGCAACGTCAACGCCTTTTGTAACCAGATTTGCCTTTAAGACATCACCAAAAGTGCTGGACTTGCTCTCGGCATCGGAAAGCCCCCGCTCGTAGTCACTGGAATCCAGCTTTATGGTTGCCATTAAGTCAAATACATCAAACATGTTTACTCCTCACTCAGACTGCCTATCTTTTCCTTCATGTGAGAAATGATTTCCGCAGCGCTGCGAGTATCGACCGGATCATTGTTGAGCAAATCGACGTACCGGACATTAAGAGATCCTATTGCTTTGAGAGCATCCGTGATATATATCCTATAGATTTTCTCCCGGCCATACTCATCTATCTTCGCCAGAACGTAGCGGATAAACGGCTTTACTCGCTTGCGGTTTCCTCTGTACTCTCCGTAACAGGCCCAGAAGAGGTCACTGTGCCTTGAGATCGAAAAAGCGAAAGCAGCTCCGGATCATTGAAAAGTTCAAGAATCATGGACGGGAGCCTGACAATGCTCGGAGCATACGTCTCCGGATCTTCCTCATCAAGCACAGCCATGACAAGAAGCGCCTCCTTCTTGTGGTTCTTCAGCAGGACCTTCACGGCACCGATCTTGTTATGATTTCGGACCAGGGAGACAAACTCCTCATCAGTCGCAATAACCGAAATAGGCTCTAATATTTCAGCGAGGACGTCAAATGCGTCCTCGCCTTTAATTTCGGATAACTTTCTCATATGCAATTCCTCCTGTCGCAGACTGCTATTATTAACCCTCTGTGGAGTAGAACACCATCGGCATGACACTCTGAGACTCGATGGATACATGGCCTGTCAACGTAAGCGAAAGCTGGCCCTTGCCGTTCTTCGTTGTCTTCAGAGAAAAACCGCCGGTAGACAGCGCATTCTTGATCTGGATAGCCACCATGCCGCCGTCAGCCTTATCACCAACCCACCACAGATCCTGGAAGTCTGTGCCACTCACAGATCCTCTGGGAGTAATCTTTGATGAATTAGTTCCATCAATATCAGCCGCACCAAGAGCGAGTTTAATCGTCTCTGGTGTAGTTCCAAGAGCCGTCGTGGTAAGAGTGCAGTCCCAGCCATCAAGGTGCTTACCCTCTTTTGTATTATTCGGAGCATTATCCACATCAGCGAAGTAATCGCTATAAGTCGGAACGCATGCTACCGTAATGCCCCCGGTTGTAGCCGTCACGATGTCCTCATCATCCGGCGCTGCCGGATTTGTAGGATCAAAGCTGTTGAGGATCACACCGGCATCAACCTGCAATTCATTAAAAGCATCTTCTGAGATTACTGTAAACATTCCCATAGCTTTTCATTCCTTTCTTAGTATCGGGTGAAGAATTCACCCATGACGTTAATAAAAATCCTTCTGATACGGTCATTTGTGTCTTCCAGGCGCTGCGCAAACGGTGTGCCTTTCGACAGGAACAGGTATTGATTGTCTTTCAGCTGTTCCAGGCGATAACCATTGATCGATTGAGCAATCTCATCTGCCTTCTGGGAAATCGCAGCCCATGATGTAGAGTTATACCACAGTGACGCATTCAACATGACTGTGCTTTCAAACTCGCTCACGGCAGCATTATATGTGATATACGGCATCACAGCATCACCTGGAACGCTTGTCTCGTCATACGCAGGAATCCCGAAACTGTTCCAGAACGCATGTATTGCCTGCCACTTATCATTCATGCGGCAGACTCCATTCTTCCGCACTCACCTGCCGCATATCGAGTCCTGCGCTCTGCGGTGTCTTTTTGTCATCCCCGTCCGATATCACGCGAAAGATCTTGTTGTCCTCCACACGCCTGAATACATCGTGGTATTGCAGATTCAGCGCCCTCGGAGTAGTGACCGTATAGAGAGCAGTAACACCCTGCTTCTCGCCTATCCGGGCCTGCATGGATGTGTCCAGAACAATTGCAGCATCGAACTCAGCACCATCGGACCAGGTAGTAATATAGCCGCCGTATCCATCGGCAACCGTCGCCTTATTAAGAATCACGCATGTAGTCATAGCGTCTGATAGCAGACTCATATCGAATTTTCCTCCATTCATTCAATTTATCTGCAAAAACAGACTTCCACGTCACACCCGCAGACTCGCCGTTTCCTCTTGATGAAGATGACGCCTTGGAATACGAATACCCGCCAAAACTCTCGGATGTGTACGGAGACTTGATAACAGCATCATTCGCTGTATTCCAGTCCGTCACCTCTTCAGCAAGCGAGATCACCGATGGCGGCACGGCAAGCGCCCATATCTCCCCCTCAAACTCTTCATCCTTCAGGCCGCTTGCCGGGTATTGATACACGCCGTCGTTAAAGATACTCCCCTGGATCTTGAAATACTGCCCGTCAAGAAGAAAATCCACATCCAAAGCACCGGACTCGATGCTGAAATTGCCGGACCAAACCTCACGAATGAAGTAGTTTTTTATCTCCCTCAGTATCTGTTCCAGCATTTCTCTTTTTCCTCACCTTTTTCTCAGGGATCTCCGGAGCTTTGACTTCAGGAACGCCATCAGTCTGTTCCTCTTTGACTTCGGGAACGCCATCAGGCACGATCAGCACCGTCTTCAGCCTGTTCCTATTTGACGAAAGTTCCGCAATCCTCTCATCTCCCACATTTACGCCAAAACGGGGGAACAAGTCCCCCGTTCTGTAAACGTGGCCGTTATCTTTCAAATCTTTGAAATCTTTTACGACCTTATATGCCATTTATCATGCCCCCGCAGGTGTCTCTGTAGTAGTTGCGATGAACAGGCTGTTCGGATTGTAGATGACTGGCATGAACAGCGTCGATGCCTTTGTCCACAGGACAGCCGGGTCATCCTCAGCCCACTGAGTGATGTAGACGAACGGAGATACGGAGCTTCCTGCTACCTGAAGAAGCTGTGCCACATCTGTTTCGGGCGGGTCGCCCCACAGACCTACGCCGATCTTCGCCCCAGCATTCTTCGCAAAGAAGGAAACCTTATTCTGCGGGTAATACCTGGCGGTTGTAATCGACGGTCTGCCGGAAGATCCGATCTCAGCAGAAGCACCATAGGTCAGGTCATTTGTAACAATCTCGTCGATTCCGAATTCCTCGGAGAGATACTGTTCGAGATCAGACTGCCTGACCAGCGCACCGGCACCGTAAGTGCCGTTGATCGCCGTCTGGACTGCCGCGTTGCTGCGCAGCTTGTTGATATTTTTACGGGATGTATAAATACCAGTGATGATCGTCCCATCGCTGTTCGCCTGATCGATAATCGCCTGGATCTGTGCGGGAATATCTTCTGTCGCACCCGGGCCGAAATCAAGTGTCAGATTCGTGTGTCCGGCAGGAACACCGTAATCGACAGTCAGATCCAGATTGTTCTCCTTGATCGTCACCTGACCGGTAGCAAGCAGCTCGTTCTTTGCGACCTTTGTGCGTGTAATTACCTGCTCGGCAAGACGAGCGCCATCGTTCACGACATACTCGTAAAGATTATCATCTCCCTGGACGCCGGACCGACGAAGCGCGCGCATCCTCTCGGACTGGTTGATCTTGACCTTGATAAGACCCTTCTCAATGTTGTGCGTGTCAATCGGCACACGGAATGTCGTGTTCGCCTCGGTATCGAACCCGTGGAAATGCGCCATAACCGGGATCTGATACTCGTTAGCAATGGTCTCCCATTCCGCAACCAGGTTCGCAGTCTTCTGGTCTCCGAACAGTTCATCGGCCGGATCATCCGGACGATCCACACGGAACGGAATGTCAAGCCAGTCAGTCTTCGGAATAAATCCAAGGATATTATTTTCCCATGCAATTCTCGGCATTATTCTCCACCTCCTCAAGCCTTGGCGGTTACAGTTGCATTGCCTGCAGCAACCGCTTCACCGAATGCATCCACAACAGCAATTGTGATCTTCTTGTCAGTTGCGGCAGTAATGTCATCAGTGCCGTTCCACGCAGTCCATGTGGCATCAAGGATCTCACCTACAGCAACAGCGGGAGCAGTCCCGGTCGCAACCTTGTACTTGTAACCGTCACCACTTCCAAGCGTATATCCAGACACCGTGATCTTGGTATCACCAGCCGCAGTGCCTGCCGCAGACTCAACAGTAAGCGCCTTAAGATCGGTCGGATACTTCGGTCTCGTTGCAGACGGAGCAGATGCGATAAAGGTGAACCCTTTTCCTTCCAGAGCAGACTGTACACCGCTTTCG
>Ga0326512_10001146_pt1 | contig 21208 bp, 18 predicted proteins | sample 1_2617_0518_D_FD_203652 | JGI IMG/M metagenome (GOLD analysis project Ga0326512, IMG submission 203652) | Bovine rumen microbial communities from UC Davis, California, United States - 1_2617_0518 | ecosystem: Host-associated > Mammals > Digestive system > Stomach > Rumen | place: USA... | reverse complement strand
AAAAATTCAAGCGCAAACATTCCCATACTCGCGCACATCTTTGAAAACAACGATGGTGATTTGGAGATTGGCGAACATGATTTTGTGTTTGAAAACGATAGGTATAATCCGGGTAAGAATAGACAAATCTACCTTGAACAGCCCGTAGGTGTAGTCCCCGAGAACAATAGCTACGAGATTGTGGAGGAAGATGGAATTTCTTATGTGTATCTTGATGCTTATATTTGGAAGGGTTACTCAAATTACTGTGTTGACATTCTAAAGAATAGCGAACGGATAAAGCTGTCTATGGAAGTCGATTTTCTCGATTACCATTACAGTGGCGAGGAACAGTGCTATCTTATCAACGATTATAAATATAGAGCCATCACTTTGCTTGGCGGAGACAATCGCCCCGCTATGCAGAACTCGGGTGGCAGTATCGTCAACTATTGCGCCGCCGACGAAAAGCTCGGCGTTGTAACGGTTGAGGAAATATGCAGCGAAATATCAAAAGTATTTTCTGCAAAAGAAACAAAGAAAGGAGAGGATGAAATGGACTCTGAAACAATTCAGGCAATACTTGATGAGCTTGGCGTTACCAAAGGCGAACTTGATTTTGAGATTACTGATGATATGACTGAGAGCGAACTTCGCGCAAAGGTCAAGGAGTATCTCGACAAGAAGGAGGCCGACATGGACGAAGAGGCTAATAAGGCTAAGAATAATTCTGTTGACGAACCCGCAGTTGAACCGACTGTCGAACCCGTTGCAGAAAATTCTGCTGATACAGTCACTGATCCCGCCCCCGAGCCTGTTGCAGAACCCGTAACCGAGAAGTATTATTCGGCGGATTCTCACATTGTTAAATTCTCTATGTCCGATGAGGACAAGAGGAATGCAATATATAACGCTCTGCTTGAAACTACTGACGACGAGTATTACATAATTCAGACCTATGAGAATTATGTTATTGCACAGTCGTGGTTGGACGGAAAGATTTACAAGGTCGGCTATACAAAGTCGGAGAACTCTGTTTCTATAAACGAAGAATTTACAGAGGTGTTCCCTGAATTTGTAACGGCTGACGAAAAGAACGAACTTGACCAGATAAGAAATAATTACTCCACTCTTGAAAGCGAAGTAACTGAACTGAGACAGTACAAGGCTGATGCCGAAAGTGCGCAGAGAAATGCGGCACTCGAAACTGTATTTAGCAAGTTTGATTCGCGTCTTGCCGAATGCGAGGATTATAAGGCGTTAAAGGAATCAAATGCAGAGTATTCTGTTGATCAGGTAGAAGAAAAGTGTTATGCGATGATCGGCAGAATGAGCGCAAACGATTCGGCAAAGGACGAAGATAGCGTTGTGCGTATTGGTTATAGCGTTCACTTTGAAAATGAAATGAAGAAGGATTCGGACAAGAAGCCGTATGGCGGACTGTTTGATGCTTTTGGAAAAAACAAATGATAAAAGGAGGAATAGCAAATGGCAATTGATAGATATGGCGTAGTACGCCTTGACAGAGTTACTGGCACGACCGACGGTTCGAAGCTCCTGTCGGGTCGCTATTATGTTGGCGATAATGCCACAGACATTGAGAATGGTAGCGTGGTACATATTACCAATACCCTGCTTGACAGAGAGGTGTTTAAGACTACCGCCCCTACTGCAAGCGATACGATAAAGACCGTTGGTCTTGTAGCTTCGGTTGAGCTGATTAGAGACAATCTGCTCCCCATTGATGCTCTTGGCGATTTCATTAACAAGGCGGACGGTGAGGCTCAGAGAATTTATCTGCTCGAAACTGGCGACATTTTCTCGCTCAACGATAAGGTAATAGACAACCTTCCCGTAAGTGGCACTGCCAAGGGGGGCGTTGTAAAGCTCGGCACTACTACCAAGTGGGTATATGCAGCTTCGGATGCTAATGCAGTTGGCGACATTATTGATGTCGAGACTAAGAATGCTAAGAAGTATTATGTAATCAGAATTAGATAATAATACCACAAATGAAAGGAGACGAAAATTATGGGAGAATATACAAGAGAAGACATTATCCAGCTTGCGGTTGATGCTCATAGAGGTATGCCCGCTGGTGAGTATTCCGTGAAGGACTCGATGGAAGTTCTGAGAAAGGCACTTGTTGAGGCTAATAACGGTTCGACCAAGCTGAATATTAAGGCTATTCGTGATGGTGAGTGCAAGGGTTTCTTTAGTCTTGTAGAGACCATACTTCAGAAGACAGTAATCGAGGGCTTTACTGGTGACGAGTTCTTCATGCAGCTCGTTGAGTTTAAGTCCACCGCATTCGGCGACGAGAACGATTTTTACATCGAAGACAATTCGCTGTTCTTCATTTCCGATGTTGCAAGCGGCACTCAGGGAATTCGCAGACAGAGATTTATTGATGGCGAACACATTCGTATCAAGACTTCGCCCAAGGTTATCAAGATTTATGACGAGCTTGGCAGAGTTCTTGCGGGCAAGGTTGACCTTAATTACTTTATCAACAAGGTAGCAGAGTCTTTCAAGAGAGCGATTCTCGATGAGTGCTACGCTGGTCTGTCTAAGGCTATTGAGACTGGTTCTGTTTATGCGCCCGCCGCTGGTACATATGATGCAGAAGATCTCCGCGAAGTCATCAATCATGTTGAGGCTGCTTCGGGTGCAACTGCAAGAATCATTGGCACCAAGGCTGCTCTGGCGAAGCTCGATATCAAGCAGATTGGTGAGCAGGCTAAGTCTGACCTGTATAACATGGGTTACTATGGCAAGTTCTATGGAACTGACTGTGTATTCATTAGACAGGTTCATAGACCCGGCACGGATCAGCTTGCTTTTGACGATAATGTGGTTTACATAATTGCCGGCAACGAAAAGCCTATCAAGGTTATCAACGAGGGCGAACCCTTTGTATACCTTGGTAATCCGATGGATAATGCTGATCTTTCGCAGGAGTATACCTACATCGACAGATGGGGTGTTGGTATTGTTCAGCAGGGTCACATTGGTGTATACAGCATGGCTTGATAAAGCGGAATTTTTGTCGGGGGTGTTTTAAACATTCCCGACCTGTATTTTAGAAAAAAAGGAGATTATTAAGATGGCAATTAAGAAACCGAACAAAACCGAAATTGCAACAGAAGAGAATGTGGCGACTGCGGCCGAAACCGAAGTTGCGGAGAAGAAGCCTGTAAAGGTTAAGCCTGCAAAGAGACGACAGAAGCTCCCGAACGATATGCTCGTGGAGTGTCGTAATATTACAATGGGCAAACTTACCTACAAGAGCTATAAGCAGAACGGTTATAAAATCGTTTGGAATGAGCCGGGTGATATCGAAGAGATAGAGCTTGGCGAGCTTATGTCTATGAGAAATTCTCAGCCTAAATTCTTTACCAAAAATTGGATTGGAATTGAGGACCCTGAGATATTAGAGTATCTTGGAGTTGCCAAATATTACAAGGGAGTTCCTGACTATGATGATTTTGAGAATATCTTCCTTCAGCCGTTTGACGACATGAAGGTGGCTATCGCAAATCTGCCGCAGGGTATCAGGAAAACACTTGGTATCAAGGCTGCTGAAATGATAAATAACGGAACGATTGATTCTGTCAAGACCGTTAAATATCTTTGCGAGGCATTTGATCTTCTGATTGACGAGTAATGTGGGGTGATACAAATGACAGCTTATACTGTTATTATTGACAACTTCGCAAAAATGATAGACGAATATCACTTCATTCTATTACCTGAGGAGGACAGAGACTCTTGGGTTATCGCGCTGATGAATACGGCGTGTGCCAGATTCTCCGATGATTGCAGACAGGATTTATCCAAACGCAACGAAGAAAACACTGCATTTGAAGCCGATCTCACAAAGGATGAAATCGACATTTTATGCAACTACATGATGTGCGAATGGATAAAGCCCTATCTGTATTCTTCGGAACTTTTAAGAGAAAGACTGTCCACAAAGGATTACGGCGAATATTCTCCCGCCAATTTAATTGCACAGATGAATACAGTGTATAAGGACACCGTTAAAAGAGCGCGGCTACTTGCGGTTAATTATACCTATGCCCATCGAAGTTACAGAGACAAGTTGCGGGATGTGATTTCGTCGTGAATTCAAAATACGGAGAAATTAACAATACCGTTTGCTTTAATTATCTTACGCGGTTAGTAGACAAGCTGTTTAAGATTATCCCGCTAAAAGAAATACATTCGCCGACTATTGACACTTATATCGAGGATTTGATTTTTGAGCTATGCGGAAACAATGAAGTGTTCGCAGAAACCGAATACAATCCTAAGCTGATTGATATAATCAGTATTCTCGAATCAATTAAGAATGAGGATATGAGCCACAAAGAGTATCGGCGTTCTGTGTTTAAGTGCATTTCAATCACTGAGCAACTGAAAGAATATGTGAGCGAGGTGATTAACAATGCGTGATGCTTGGAATCTTCACGACAGAATACTAACGGCAGATGGCGCAACTCTTAGAGATCGAACTGCGACACGGGCGCAACGTGACTATGTTAGGGGGAGCGAGGGTTCATTGTCTCGCAAAACCGTAATCATAAATGACGAAGAGCGAGATGTGCTTCTGACTTCGGGGAGTTCAGACCACATTAAAACCGTTCAGTCAATGCCTAACGAAGTTTTTTACGAAGGCGATTATATGCTTTGGGGCGATAGATACTGGCTCATTAGTGACGTTGATAGGGACGCAGAGATTCGTTATAGAGGAACCGCGCGACAGTGTAATAGACAGCTTAGGTGGCAGAACGCAAAGGGCGAGATTGTGTCTCGTTGGTGTGCGTCTGATGAAAGAGCTACCAATACTCAGGGTTTAAGCTATCGTGAGAACGTCGATAAAATAAAAACGGTGTTCACGCTATTTATTCCGCTCGACGAGGAAACTGCCAAGCTGCGAAGGTATCATCGTTTTATTATGGACGTTGATTTAGAAGACCCCGATGTCTATGTTATTACGAGTCGCAATGTAATATCAAAAGTATATGATCCTGAACAGATTCACGGCGTTATTATGATTACCGTTTCACAAGACGAGCGGAATCAGGAACACGATAATCTCGAATTACAAGTTGCGGATTATGACGAACCTGCCGAACCCGCGATTGGTACAAATTGTGAAATCGCGTTTGAGGGCAAACCGACTATTAAAGCGGGTGGTAGTTATAAAGAGTTTACTGCGGTGTTCTATGACAGCGCGGGTAATGAGGTGGATATTGCGCCCGTATGGGATTTAACTTTCGTTCCCGATACCGAAGACTATTATGAATACTATGAGGACGGGAAATCGCTCTTTATCAAGGCGGCGAATGAGCCGAGTATATTACGGTCGCAAGTCAGAATCGAGCTTAAAGCTGCGGGAATGGATTGTGACTGTGTGCTGTTTGCAAAGGTGGTGTATGTATTATGAGTGCCACGAGGACTAAAAGGCTATATAGCAGCAAGAATATCATTAAATACAAGCGACAGCTTGCCACGATGTTCATTAACGATGACAGAATGGTTGAGTTGATTAACAATGCCGAAGTCAAGACTCCCGAGGATTTAATGTATAAGAATATATTCCCGTTTATTAGAATCCCCGAAGCACCTGACGAACAGCTTAGTTACCTTTGCTACCGAGTTTATATGCCACAGGTGTATAGCTCAAATATGTTCTTCCAAAAGCTCGTTGTCGAAGTTTATGCAATCTCACATCAGGGCGTGATGGTTACTGACGAGGGGGCAACTCGGATAGATTTACTTGCGGAAGAAATCGAAAACATATTGAACTACAGCACCGAGTTTGGCAAGAAACCATTGGAGCTAATCTCCAATATTGAAGATGGGTTCGGTAATAATCATAGGTGTAGAATACTGAGATACGAAACGGAGGATGTTGATCCATGCGTTTCGACGAAATGAAATACTTAGTTTTCGGGAAAGATTATGTAATCAATGACAAGATAACTGTTCGTAATCCGACGTTGGGAGAGATTAGCGACTTTGGGGAAATGAATTATGTTATCCTTGTTAATTATATTACTATGCGCCCCTATGATGATATGGTGTGTCTGTGGGATAGTGGGATTGATTATGAGGAAGTTACAAATTACGATATGTTCCTTAGAAATGTTAAAGCGCCGGGCATGAATGTCGATAGGACGAAGATATTGTTTGGCGATTTGAATTTTGAGGATTATGAGATAGCGATAAACGAACAAAACGATGAGGTCATACTTACAGACGGCGTTAGTGTGATTGATAGATTTATTTATCAGCAAATCGTAGACTTTGTTCGATTTATTAACTTTATCGACACGGAAAATCCGAATGAGATAAAACCCGGTTCTTTGGCCACCAAGAAATACTTGATAGAGCGAATGAGAAAAAAACAGCAATTCAATGCAAAGAAAGAATACAAGCAACATATTGCGAGTATTACTTCGGCTCTTGTAAATCGGTCGAATACAAATCTGACTTATAAAAGCGCAGAGGATTTACACATTAGTCAACTATATGATTCTTTCTACAGAATTATGAAGGATGACAATGCACATTATGTTAGACAGGCTATTTACGGCGGAACTATCAGCTCTAAGGATGTTGATAATTCAACGCTGGAATGGTTTGGAAGTATAGCAAAACAAAACAAAGAAAAGGAGAGATGATACATGATTGTTTCGGACAAGTATCTTGTACAGGGTATCGAAACCATTACTTGGTTCGACCTTGCCAGCAATGCCTGCGAGTTCATTTTCGATGATCTTCAGGAGGCAGAAATGAGCGTAGAATCGGAGACTATCTATGCGGAGGGTAAGAACGGTACCAGAATTGGCGCTACCGACAGAAACAAGACCTCGACGTTCACCGCTACCAACGGTACTATCGTTGATGGTGCTCTTGCTGTTCAGGTTGGTTCCGATGTAGAAAAGGGCGTTCAGACCATCAATAACTACATGGATATCATGACCACAAGCGACGGAACCACTGCTGTTACTGAGTTCTATCCTGTGGGCGCAACCGGTAATGAAATCGCTTACATTTATAAGAAGAACTCCGATGGTTCTCTTGGCGACAAGTACCCCATCGCGGCGACTGCTTCTGCTACTGCATTTGCGTATGATCCTGATACTAAGGAGATTACACTTCCTACAGGCAAGTTCTCGGCGAATGACGAGATTGTTGCGTTCTATGACACCAAGGCTAAGATTGCCAAGCGCGTTGTAAACGAGAATAACAAGTTCTCCAAGACCGGCAAGGCTATCTTTGACTGCTTTGTTAAGGATATCTGTAACGATAAGAGCTATCATGCCAAGATTACATACTACAAGGCGAAGATGTCTGGTACATTCAGCCTGAGCTTTGGTTCTGATTTCTCTACTCACAATATTGAAATCGAAGCACTTTCCGGTGGTTGTGCTAAGGGTGCGTCCACCGTTCTGTGGGATATGGTTGTATATGACGAGGACGAGGTAATCAAGACCAAGACTGAGTTTGAAGCACTCTGATTTATTGTTAGGAGCCGTCTTTCGGGGCGGCTCTTTTATTATTATAAAGGAGGGGAAGCATGGTAAAGCTTAATCACGTTTGTAAGTATAGCGGTTGTACACTTGGCGAAGACGGTGGGCGCAAGCATTATTATGCGTGTGACTATTGTGATCGCACCGAATCTTGGCGTTCAATGGCGTGTTGCATTGAGCATTATGAACTTTATATAAGAGAAGTTCTCGAAGCGCGAGCGGCCAACAAGGTTGTTAATACAACGCCCGAAAGAACCGATAAGACAGAAAGCGAAGTCAAGGAGATTCTGAATCAGGACGAGAATCAGGCACTTGAAAGCGCAAAAGAAGAACTTAAAGATTATATGAGCGGCGGAGAAACCATCGCGCAGGCTGTTGAAAAAGCAAACAGCGATATAGAAAAAAAGACCAAAAGAAGAAGACGTAAAACAAAGTAATTGGAAAGGCGGGTTAATAAAAATGTTGACAACGCCTTATTTTTACAAATATGAATGAGAGGAAATAGATTATGAATATTACTGAATTTATTGCTATCGAAAATTTAAAGAGCAAGACTCCGTTTGAGAAGTGCGCTAAGATTGAGCGTATAACCATGGATGATTATATGTCGATGGCTACGGCGGCGGAGAAAATTATTTTTAATGAAGAGAACAATTTATATCGCGCATTATTTAGAGAGTTTGCGGTCAGACTTTCGGTAATGACTGTAATGCTTGGGCTTGAAATGGACGAGGGTGATTATGAGATCGACGACGTGTTTCAGGCTGTAATGTGTTCGGGTATATGGAATAAATTTGTAAAGAATGTGGCGGAGAAGATCGCGCCTGACTTCGCGGCTATTATAAATGGTATCAATACCTATCTCGATGATGAGGTTGAAAAGAACAGAGTTGGTACGAGAAAGATGGTTGAAGAGGTTGTGAATACTCTTGTGACGCTTGTGGAGAGCGACGGGTTTCAGCAGATGCTTGAAGGAATTGAGGTCGCGAACGAGAGCGAAGTTTCGGGGGTTACGAGTGAATAATTTATAATTCGCACAACGGTTGACATTTCGCAGATTATGTGATATAATAGTATTACTATAATTTGCAAGGAGTGTTTACCGTGGACAAAGACAAGGTTCAAAAAGAAATTAGCGAAAAAAGTATTTTTTCTTTAGGACGTAAGATTATCAACAAAGCCCTGCCATCTGATTATCCAGCGAATAGTAATAATCAGCAGAATACACAAAATGGAGTGGTCAATAATCCATCCAATCAGAGCAATAATTCATCTGGTCAGAACAATAACCCATAAGGAGTGATATTAAATCAATTACATTACAGAAATAATTGAAAATATGCCATTATTGATAAAATACGTGATGAACGGATTTATCTTTATATGCATTTTCAATTTTATAACTGAGAAATCGAACGAAGTAAATAAAGTCACAATAATATCGAGCGTTATAATAAGCTATGTATTAGATATGTTGTTTTCGATTAGTGTTGGTAAAATATCCTTTTTAGAAGAAGGAAAGCATCCCGTAGCATATTTGATTACAACAACAATTATAACGATAGGTGTCAGCTTTGCGTTAGCATTGGTTGCAAAGAAAAAAGAATTTAATGAATGGTTATTATTTAAAAGTCCTATACACAGATCTTTTAGTAAGAATTTTTGGTCGGATGTTATTGATGATGGTGCGTGGTACAGGGTTCATATAAAAGAATCAAACTACTATTACGAAGGTCAAATTGTTATGGTTGAAGAGAATGAGCATTGTCCGTTTATTGTGCTTGGGGCATATAGAGTGTTAAAAGTCGATTCCTATAATGTTATAAAGAATTACAATCCTTTTATTATAAACAACGATCTTTCATCAAACGAAACAAGGAGTATAATTATCAACACAGAAGAAGTGGATTATATTGAAGTAATCAAAACTTGAAAGTAAAACACAACAACCCCGTCCTTTATAAATGAGAACGGGGTTAATTATTTGACAAAAGACAACAAGAAACACTGATCCCGTTCTCTGCAAAGAGAGCGGGTTATTTTGTGAGGTGAGATAAATGGCAAAATTTTCCGCGAGTGAGTTTAAAAAGGAATTGCAGAAGAAGGCTGATGAATCGGCAAAACTAAGCAAAACAACTCAACGGATTGCCAACAAGGCCAAGGAGACAATGTATAAAGTAATAAAAGAAAATATATATGATAGCTACTCTCCCAAAGATTATGAGCGTCGTGGGAGAAACGGAGGCCTTTTGGATCCATATAATATTGTGGCCGAAGTATATGAGAATCATATCATCATTAATAACTTGGCCGAACCAAATGATAGTATTTTTGGGGAAGAAATAGTCGGGAATCCACAAGGACTTCTTTATGAGTGGAGTGACAATGGAACAATTGGAACATATAAAAATATGCCTTGGGCATTTAATGCTGGAGGATGGCGCGAACAACGAATGGGTATGACAGTAAAGATAATCAAAGACCGCGAATTAAGGGAGTTTGCTAAAAAGACGATAATTGAAAATATGGAATAACCACTGGAATGGTTTGACGTATATTTGTGTAGAACTCAGAAGAGAGGTGGCATAATGGCATATGATATATATTTAACACCGAAGGTGGTGGGAGATGGCGGATTAACAAAGCTCGAAGAAAAAATAGAAAAGATAGAAGAACATGGAGTTGAGCTAAAAGTCAAAGATGATATTGGCCTTATCAAAATTAGGAATTCAATCAAAGAAATTGAAGAACACGGCATTGAAATCAAGACCAAGGAAGATAGTGGCTTTTTGGAAATTAAAGACAAAATAAAGAAGCTCGAAGAAGACGGTATTAACTTGGAGGTAAAGTTAAAGGCTAACAATGCCGAAGGGACTGAGGAAGTCAAGAAGAATATAACAGCAATTACAAAGCTAATTCAGCAATTAAATGTTTTGGCGGGGTTTGATGAAAGTAAATTAAATAAGACTATCGACCTCCATGTAAATGTTGATAATCTTACAAAACAAATTTCTGAGGGTCTTGCGGTTCTTAATAAAATCAATCCAGAAATTGCATTTGATACAGCCAAGTTAAGAGATAGCTTTAGAAAATTTAAAAATGATTACAATGAAACACTTGCTGGTTTGGGAAAGTACGATGATAAAAAAGGTATGCTGAGTAAAATATTTTACTTTGACGATATGGAATCTCCAGACAAGTTTCTTGAACAATTGGAAGCTGCAAGCGATGCAAGTAAGGACTTGTATAGAACTTTATTGTCAATAGAAGAATTGTTAAGACGAGACCCTTCATTGGCATTAAGTTATGATCCTAAAAAAGAAGCTCAATTACAATCGGCGGCAGAGTTTTACAATAAAACGATTAAAACCATGGGAAACAATTCGCAGGGTTTTTATGATGAGTATACAGAGTCTTTAAAAGACGAAATAAAAGAATTACAAGAAGAGCTTGAAAAATCCGACGAACCCGACAAAGCAATCGAAAAAACCTTGAATAGTAAGACCAAGGCATTAAATACTTTTGAGAAAAAATATCGCGCAATATTGAGCGAGCTTGGCGACGAAAGTTTATCAAGACCGGTAACAGACAAAGAGCTTTTTAAGGATCAGCCCAAGAGTGTATGGGATGGCATAAAAGGACAAACAAAAAAAGACAACAAAGAAGTCGGCGGATCGTTGAAGGACTTGGGCGACCAAACCGAATCATTTATTGAGCGTTTTCAGACAGCAATAACAAAGCTCCATACCGCCATGAGTGGTGTCGGAACGGATACAAATTCGATAGCCAAAAATATCGGACGATTAAAAACCATTTTAGACCAAATGAATCAAGCTGTTCAGCAAATAAAATCTCCGTTTGATGAGGAATCTATTTCTAACACAGCCACTCGTTTGGAAGAATTGTTTAAACAGTACAACGCCCTCGACGGCACTGAAAAGACAATGAATATCGGCGTAGAAATAGATCCCAAGGATGAAAAGAAATTGGCGAATATTTCCAGTTACGCAGATAAGATACAAACAGCCATAGGCAAACTTGTGACATATAAGGTGGTTGGAGGCGGAACTAATTCCAAAGATAAACAAAAAAAAGACAACAAACCTTCCGACACAGAAGTTCCAGAGAACCTTCAAAACGCACTTGACGCATTCAATGAATTAAAAGATAAAGAAGTTAATATCACCTTTGAATTTCCAAATCTCAAACTCTTTGATAGTGTTGTTGAGAAATTTAATGAGCTTAGTGGACGGACTGTTAAAACGCCTGTTGGCGAGCAGATTTCGCAAACTTCGGGTGGAAATAGTGACAATGACGAGGGTGGCACATCGGCGAATCCATTGGTCGCAGAAAATATATCTCATATAGTATTTGGAGTCGATGCTATTTCGGGGTTAATCGAAGATGTTGGGGACAAACTTGATACAATTTGTAAAAAACCTTCATCTTCGACACAAATCAAAACCGTCGCGAACAATGTTGTCGCCAAATTAGAAGAAATAAGAGCCTTGTTGCCGACGCTGCATTCTTCGTCAAAAAAGACTCCAATAGTCGCCGATCCTTCTGATTCATTTAGGGATGGGGACTTGGGTTATACCGTTGCTGACGAAAGCGACAATATAACAAGAATATTTCGCACTTTGCAAGAAACGTACAAGTGGATCGCCAAAGCCGATCTTTCACAAATGTCCAAACCATATATACGGGAGGTAGAAAAGAAAGGTGAGTATTTTGAACCTCTCGACCCTATTGAGGATATAACAGAAGACAGGTTGTACGAAATAGTTAGCCAATATGGTGATGCCACTGCTCGGGTGTATGAAGCGATGAGGCGTGAGATAGCTAATCTCGGGCAATCGGTAGAAAAGATTATCGAGCATGATTATCCAACATCGTCCTACGATGCAAAGGCATATTTGGATCCTATAATGCACAATTCTGCGCTTATAGGTAATGCAGTTCAAAACATCGAAAAACTCTTGAATAGCTCTCAAAACCCCAACTCTATTGAATCAGACGAAGCGTCATCCAGTACTAAAAGTGCTACTAACTCAACCGAAAAGTCTTCTGTCAATGGTGGTATGGAAAATGGTAACACTGAGGCTATTAGGATAATTGGTGAGGGTGTAAAAAATTCCACCAATTTACTATCGCAAGCAGTTGATGATTTTGATGGATTTTGTCGAAGATTTTTACTAAGGTTTCCTCTTCCGCAAAATGGGTCAGACACATCTGCATCAAATGCGGTTTCGTCCAATAACAACAGTGACGAGTCAAACAAAGAAGTTCAAGCTCCGTCAAAGGTCGTAAGTAGCATTGAAAGTATTTCCCAGAAAAGCGATGAGATAATTAAAAAACTTGCCGCAATTCAAGAAAAGATTCCGACTGTCCAAAGCGTGGCTTCTGAAATCGCCACCGTTTCAAGTCACTCTCAGCCCATGGAGACCGAACCCAAACCTTCTATTTCTACCGATGAATCATCAAATAATGAAGGAAGTGATTCTGGTAAGGCTGTTCTTACACAAATCAGTACGAGCGTTGGCAACGTTGTACAGCATGGCGAAGATATTGTGAAGAAATTGACTGCTATTCAGAAAAAGATTCCAACTGCTAAATCATTGGTGAGTGCAAAAGCTGAATCCGACGGCGGCTCTACAGAATCAAACAATGGCGACACAGAGAATCAGTCCATGTTGTCAACGCTGATTACTCCTAAACTTGGCACAATTCAAGCACTTCTTACAAATATTGAGGCGAAAATGCCAAATGAGCAATCCACCAAAAACAATTCCAATAATACCGTTGCACCGCCTGCATCGAGCGATGTTAAAAATATCAATAAGAATGTTGGTACACTGTCAACAACAATCAAAACATTAAACGGTAAGGTAAACGAAATCGCCAAAAAGGTTGGTAAGACTGGGAAAGAAAAAAACGAAGGCAAGAATAATATCTCGGGAGTAACCGATAAGCTCAAAAATCTCCCCACGAATTTAAGTAGTATCAAGCAGACTAATTCAAGTATCTCCAAAAATACAAAAGCGATTCAAACGAACACTGGCAATACGTCTACGAAAGTTGCTCAGGTTCGTGACACTATTAAAAGCAAGGCGGATCAAATATCTGGTCAGCTCACCGCTATAGGAAACAGTCTTGCACAAAATAATGCGAAAGACCCCAATGCTCCGACAAGTAACAATTTTGCCACATTAGAAGAAGCAATCAAAACCTTAACCACCACTATCAATAATCCCAGTGCTTCCAGTAATGTACAAGACGTGCAGAATAGTGCCGCAGCCCCATCTCAGGCGCAGGCGGCAGCGAACATGGCGAATGTTTCTAATCTAAGGGTTCAGGCAGGAACTCGAATTGAGGAGTTCCAAAAAGTTTTGGACATTATGAGGGGTGGAGCGTTTAGTGGTATTTTCGGCACCACCTCGGATATTGAATCGTATATCAAAACTCTTGAAACTCTGAACAAAGAAATTATAAATGCTGGCAGATTGCTGAACAGAACTGATATCACACCTTTGCAAAGAAGCAATGCCGAGAATACAATCAGTACCAACAGAGCAATACTAAATGGGTATATAAACGGCGACGACTCTCTTGGGATTAGCACGGCGCAGATAGCAAACATAAATACCCTGTTAAAGAGTATGGAAACTATCAACGATAGGCTTGGCAATACGGATCACGCACTCACGTCGTTAAAACGGCTCAAAGAAACATTAGAGAGTTATAACATCTCCGTTCAGCCCCTTGAAGATGCAATCAATAATCTTAAATCCACAAAGAGTAGCCTGAAACAGATGTCGGACAAGATCAGTAGTTCATCGTTGACTGAAGGAGAATTATCGAGTTTACAGACAACAATAGCTTCTACCGAGACAAGCTACCAAAACGTTATTGATGAAAGCAATAAGTTGTTGAATACTAACCAAAACGATTCATTGAAGAATGTCACAGAGCAATTCACAAATGCCGAAAAAGAGGTTGAAAAATACAAGACAAAGATTAGCGCACTTAAAAACTTGCTGGTTTCTTTAAAGGGTAATAAAATTACGCTTGATACATTCGATATGGAAAATGGTCATAGCGCGAAAGACCTGCAAGATTTCATTGATAAATATGAACAGTTCCTTAGTGCTAATAAAAATATTACCGATGTTTCTCAGATGCAAAACTTCGCTACGAATTTCACAAACAATTATCAAGCTCCTTTAAAAGCATACGTTGAAAATCTTGATGATGCTCGAAGAAAACTCAAAGAAATGAATCAGCAAGTACGGCAAACATCAGAAGCAAATAGTTTTAATAAACAGTTAGCTGATTTTACAACCCGTGTCGAAAAGTGGCGAAACGCAAATGGCAAGGCTTTAAATCTTAGCGAATTTAATAGCGAGTATCAACGTATATTAACTGCTCTTAAAGATGGAAGCACTACAGCCAAACCACAATTGGATAGATTAAAGTCCGATTTCGCATTGCTAACATTGCGAGCGAATCAAGCAGGAGTTGCTACTAAGTCCTTTACCACCAAACTTAAAGAGATGTACAAGAAGTATGGCGGTTGGACTCTCGTAACCAAAACGATGAACACCGCAATGAGACTTCTGCGTAGCATGGTAACTCAGGTCAAAGAAGTCGATACCGCGATGACCAATCTGAAAAAAGTTACAGAAGCCACAGGTTCGCAGCTTAACACTTTTCTTGAATCTGCGGGTAAACGCTCGGTAGCATTAGGCGCATCGCTGACTGATTATATAGATGCAGTATCCGAATTTAGCCGACTCGGTAAAAGTCTCGACGAGGCTCAAAAGCTCGGCGAACTGGCAACAACGTATAAGACCGTTGCAGAAGATTTGGATATAAAGACTGCGAGCAAGAGCATTATTTCAACAATGCAGGCGTTCAATGGCGTTGGTGTTCAGGCTGATGAAATCGTTGATAAGTTTAATTACGTAGGTAACAATTTCGCAGCATCAAGCGCTGAAATCGGAGAAAGTTTGCAGAGGTCGGCGGCGGCACTTAATGGCGCACAGAACAGTCTGTCAGAATCTATAGCATTAACAACAGCAGGTAAGTAACGTTGCCTGAATACGTAGAAATATGTATTTAGAATAAATTTAATTGCAGGTAATCCCTTAGAGTCCTATACCACAATAAACGGGAAACGGTTTATGATGGTTTAATAACATAGGAATTGGGTGTTCATGCAGCGAAGTTCCCTAACGTTATACTCGGATCAAGAGTTATTAGTCGAGGGAAAACGTTCAACGACTATTCTCATGTCGAGTTACAGTCTCGTGAATAAGGGTGGAAATCCCGAATAACTGTAACAACAGAAGTACGGCTCAATCGCAAAGGAGTGGGTGAGAATCCCTTAAATGGAAAAGGTTTACCCCTAACGTTAAGTCGAGGGTGAAGAAATAGTCTAATCTCATATGAAAGTATGAGGGGTTTATATTTAAAGGAGAAAAAATGGAAACAAATAATTACTTTGAATGCAAGTCGATTCGTTTATGCAGATTTCTTTATAGTTTGGGATTTGATAAGCGGTCGGTAATAACAAACAACGAAGAACACTGGTTGTTCAAGAAGTCCGATACTTTACAAGAAGCATTGGATTTTTATTTTTCTATGAGGAAGAAAACAAGATAAGCGGAGATTATAGGACAGGAGATAACGAAATGGCTAATATGTTTAAATGTAAAAATTGCGGAAAGGAATATTATTCCAAAAAGAAAACAAGCAAATATTGTTCAATAGGATGTAGACGTGCTGACAAAAATGTTGAAATGGTTTGTGACTATTGCGGTAAGAATTTTTTAGTTGGCAATGGCGAGTATCGTTTTAAAAAAGACAGAGGTCAAAAGGGTTTTTTCTGCTCCAAAGAATGCGCCGACAAAGCAAAGATAACATCCAAAACCAATGTTTGCGAATACTGTCACAAGGAATATACTATATTTAATTGTTTCAGCGATATTCAAAAGTTTTGTAGCAGAGAATGTTACCGAAAATACTGTGACGAGAATAGAAAATACGATTCCAGAATATGTCCAAGATGTGGTAAAGAGTTTTATCCCCAAAGAAGCGAATCTAAATTCTGTTCGCATCAGTGTGCAAACAATGACTTTACACCTGTGGAAATAGAGTATATAATCAAACATTCTTATACTCAGTCAGACCGAAAAACGGCTGGTGCGCTTAACCGAAGTATTTGTAGCATTAGACGCAAAAGACGGGAGTCAGGAATATGTCGAGAAATAAATACTGCCCTGATTGATGGTTTGTCGTCATACATTAGACACAAACTAAGACCGTGGAAGAAACAAGTTCTCAAAAATAATAATTATCAATGCTATTTAACTGGTGAAACAAAAGATGTAGTAATTCATCATTGCAGAAGCATAGACATATTGACAAAAGAAACAATAGATGAAATGAATTTTGAAATCAAGGATTCGATTAGGGATTATTCAAAGGACGAACTGGAATTATTCTTTAATAAATATATGGAGATACAAGAAAGATATAAACATTATGTTTGTATAACTAAGTCGATACACCGGGAATTTCATGGTGAATTCGGTTATGGGAATAACACCATGGAACAATGGGAAAAATTCTGTCAAAAATATATATAAGACAATAATATAAACCCGAAAAAGTGTTGCGAACTTTTTCAAATACAAATGAACGAAGTTGTTCAAAATGCGGAAACCGTTGGAACCGCGTTAAAGACAATATCCGCAAGAATTCGTGGCACCGCGTCCGATCTTGGCGATGAGGCTGACGAGTTAGTAATCACAACATCGAAACTTAGAAAAGAAATCAAGGCTCTTACCAATGTCGATATTATGGATGGTTCGAGTTATAAATCCACATATCAAATCCTTAAAGAAATAGCCGAAGTGTATGATACCTTGGATAATACTTCACAGGCAAGAGTAAACGAGTTGCTTGGCGGCAAGGTTGGTATCAATACCATTCAGGCAATCTTGACGAACTTCGATACTGCAAAACAGATTGTTGAAGAGCTTGACACTGGTTTGGCAAAAGGGTCTGCGACGAAAGAGCTTGAAAAGAGCTTGGATTCTATTCAGGGAAAACTGAATCAGTTAAAATCCGTATGGCAGCAGTTCTCTACCGATTTTCTTGACACGGGAATAGTCAAGGGCGCGGTCGATGGGCTTAAAGGACTTATAAGTGTCGTAGATGGTCTTACTAAGCATATCAAAAGTTTGGGTGCAATATACGCAAGTGTTTTTGCGGGAATAGTCGCAAACAAGGCGGTTAAAAAGACAATTGGCGGAAGCATACTTGGTATTGGTACTACGGGGTTGGCGACAAATCGCAGATACCTCGATTTCTTAACTGGTATACAAGCCCAAAAATTGCCGGGCTATTCGCGCACAGAAATGGATATCAACGCTATAAAACAAGCAAAAGCTAATGGTGATGATTTAAATAATCTGACTCAATTAAGTGCGCAAATGAAAGAGTACGCTAAAAATACAGAAGCCGCAGATATGTCTGTTGCACATTTCTATGCAACTCAAACCAAATCAGCTCAGGGATTTTTAGGTAGCATTCAGGCAATAAAAACCTATAACAAGATGGGAAGTGTACAGCAAAGAAAGGCGTTTGCTGATGCCGTAGCGATGTCTAATAAAGAACTTGGCGAACAAATGAAGCAACTTAATGGAAATAATGCGAGCGCCGCAACATATTTTAAAACAATCAAATTTGGGTTAAAGGATATTGCAAAAAACGCTCTTTCTATGGCGGGAAATATGTTGTTAAATCTTGGAGTATCCGTGGCTCTCGGATTTTTAATTCAAAAAATATACGATGTTAGACATGAATATGAAAAGTTGCAAGAAGAAAATGCGGCATTTGCAGAATCGTTAAAGCAAATAACCGATGGGCTTAATTCAGAAAGCGAAAAAATTGACAGCTTATTGGCTCAGTATACAAACATTCTTATAACGACTTCTGACTTGTCTTCCGAAAAAGAATCGCTTTTGGAGATTCAAAAAGAACTCACAAAAGCATTCGGAGACGAACAAGAAAGACTCGATCTTGTTGGTAAATCTTATTCTGAAAACATCGCATTGATTCGACAATTACAACAAGAATCTGCCAACACTTTTGTAAACGACCAAGAAAATGTTTCAAAATACAATGAAGCAAAAAGAAAAATGACTAATTCTGCTTCTGTTGAAACTGGATATTGGAAAGACGATACATATGGCGACATAACAAAGATTCAACCCGAGGGTATTCTTACAAAGTTTCGAAGCAAAGAAGAACAAGATATAGCCCGAAAGTATTCAAACGCGCAAATCGGTGATGCAGAGGGAACATTGTATGTTACTGGAACCCTCGAAGAACAACTCAAAACTTTAAATTTGTTGATTGATGACTACGAAAAACTATATGATGGCAATAAAAAATACAAAAGTAGCGAAACCGAATGGTTAAAGATAGCAAAAGAAAAGCGCGAAGCATTAAGAACAGAAATTGATGAGTATAAAGAATATATTGCAAAATTTGAAAAACAGATGGATATAGCAAATACAACCATACCGAATTCCGTGTATTCTAAAATATCTCAGATTCAAGAAATAGTCCACAAACTTCAAGCTGCTGATAATGCGCAAGAAATACTTGAATTGTCAAAATCCTATAAAAAAATCAAAGACGAAATATATAAAGATTTGCCCGACACAAGTAAACCAACCATAGATATTCTATTTAATAATATCGAGAAAAATATCGACCAAAGCATTCTTGATATCAATAACAATGTAACGGTTTTGGAAAAGGTTCTAAAGAAATTCCAAGACGAAACATATGAAAAGTTTACTGGCAAGCTGTCCAAACTGGATTCTGCAATTCAAACCATTTCTGCGGGCGATAGTATCGACGAGTCGTCAATAAACGAACTTATCAAGATGGACACGCTCGCTCTCGAAGATTTTCAAAAGACAACAGATGGATATACTATCTCTCTCGAAAATCTTATTTCAGTACGCGAGAAATATATCAAAGAACAGAAAGACGATATACGCGACACGCTCGAAGAAGAGAATCAGTTGTACGAAGATCAGCTTGCGCAGATTAAGCAATTGGAAACCGAACTCAGTACACCTAAGAAAATAGGGTATAACAAAACAGGACAGGCCATATATAGTACTGGTGACGTTGCGACCGAAAACAGATTAAACGAATTAAAGAAAGCAGCAGAGGAAACACAGGAACGTATCAAGGCATGGACGGCTTATGACAAGATGATATCCGAGGATATCGCTGAGTTACAGGATGAAATCTATGAGAAAATAAATTCCAAGGTTGGCAAGATTGATTCCGCCATCAAGACTCTTTCTTCGGGCGAATACCTTGATGCAAGTACGCTCTTGGAACTTGGTGAAATTGATTCAACCTTGTTAGGCAAATTCCAGAAATCAGTAGAGGGTTATACGCTTTCTCTTGATTCTCTTTATAGTATCAGAAAGAAACTGATTAAAGCCCAAGGAGACGATATCAAAAACGAAATCGAGTATACCAAAAATCTTATCAGGGAACAAGAGGCAATCATCGCCGCGCGCGACAAAACGGTGTATGACAAGACAGGACAACGTGTTTACAGTGACAATGAAAGATACGGTCAAGCCAAGAGAGAAAAAAAAGAAGCCGAAGAACGTCTTGCATATTTGGAAGCCCTGTATGAACTTTTGGGTAAGAACACAGACGCTGTTTCATTATTCCAGCAAGCAGTTTCCGACACAAAGGGATTCAAGGACGACATAGCATCTCTTTATTCTACTGACGGACTTGACGATCAGTTCTTTGTTGACCATCCTGAATTGGTAAAATATAAGAACGATATCGGAAAGCTCTACGAAGAAATTCAGAAACTTTCAAACGCCAAAGCCGCTCCTGTTTTGGAACAGTTGAGAAAGCTGCTTGCCGATGCGAAAAAGAATGGTGATAAAGACGCTGTTGCAAAATATTCCGGCATGATAGATATTTTACAGAAATCAGCCGACCTTAGCAACACCAAGGCGCTCGAAGAGCAGAAGAAAAAGCTCCGCGAACAAATCGAAGCTAAAGAACGTTACATCAAAGGCCTTGAAAGACAGAAGGATAAAGAGCAGAAAATTCTCGACGCTCTTAACAAACAGAAAGAGGCTCTTGAAAAGATTGTGTCCGATTACGAGACTGCTGCGAAAACCGCGCAGGATTACGTTGACGAACAAATCGACGCACTTGATAAGCAGACGGAAGCTCTTGAAGAAAATAAGAAAGCGATCGAAGAAGATTACGACGCTCGTATCAAGGCGATAGAGGACGCTATTGCTGCTATTGAAGCAGAAGCGGATGCACTCGAAAAGCAGTCCGAGGCGCAGGAGCGACTGAATGAGCTGAAAGAAAAAGAACTCGCACTCGAAGAAGCAAAGCGAAAAAAGGTCAGGGTTTATGACGCGACCAGGGGCTGGGTAAAAAATAATAGCCCCGTTTTATAATAAAGTGAATTATATATGAATAAGAAATACGACAAAGAATATTCTACTCAATATGTCCCAGAAGTAGAGTATTTAAAACAACACGGGATACGATATGTATTCGTTAAAACAATAAATAATGTATCAACCTATAAGTACACAAAAACCTCA
>Ga0326512_10001145_pt1 | contig 21219 bp, 17 predicted proteins | sample 1_2617_0518_D_FD_203652 | JGI IMG/M metagenome (GOLD analysis project Ga0326512, IMG submission 203652) | Bovine rumen microbial communities from UC Davis, California, United States - 1_2617_0518 | ecosystem: Host-associated > Mammals > Digestive system > Stomach > Rumen | place: USA... | reverse complement strand
ACTGCTTTGTTCTTCCTTTTGGAATTGAACGGTAAAGCTCTTTCACCTTGCTCTACCCATTCTAATAGTACTACTTGCTATTCTTGTATGTAATCAGTTTCAACTGTTCAAAGATCATTGCAATCGTTGTCATTTCCCGAATTGCGGGTGCAAAGATAGCGGATATTTTCAGAGAAACCAAATATTTCGGGAATAAAGATGCAAAAGACGCCAAATTTTAACAATTCGGCGTCTTTTTTGACACGTATGGATGGCATTCGGCGCAATAACACCGGCAGACTATAGGATAAAGACTAAAGACTATAGACTGAAGAATAACGAATAACAAATCGGTTAAAACTCTTGGGGAGGGGAATCTGACCGCTAAAGCGTGAAATCCGCTCGCGCGCGTACTATAATAATATATAAAAGCGGAGAGACTATTCGACCACCTCGAAGCGGAAGACACAACCGTTGCGACGATTGGCGGTAGCGCCGGGCCACTGAGCGCTGTAGGATTCGCCGGCTCCGGGAGTCATGCCCACATAGCGGTTGGTTTTGAGGGAGAGCAGCATACAGTCGCCCCGCAACATATCCTGCCAGAGGAAGCGGCAGTCGTCGGTGAGGGTTTGGGAGAAATGGATGTCGGAGACATAACCGTGGCCCACGACGCAGAGGTAACCATAGTCCGAACGGAGGGCAACCACCCCCTGTCCGCAATCGACCACCTCGAAGACGGTTCCCGTGTCGGAACCCTTGCGGGCATGATAGAGCATGCCGTGGGGAATAGCAGCGGCATAGGAGTTGTCACCGAGATTGAAGAGCCGCACCTTGCGGCCGAGGGGCAGGTTGGCCGAGCGGTCGGCCAGAGGCTGGTCAACCGTGAAATCGTCGAAGGAGGCCGTACCGCCCTTCACCCCGGTCTCGTTGTAGCAGAACAGGAGGGTGCGAGCCCCCTGGAAGGTGTGGAGCTGGTAGGACAGCAGGACGGTATCACCCAAGGCGGTGAAGTGAACGTTGTCAAAACTGTAGCTGAGGGTGGCCTTACAGCTGTCGAGGTCGGCCCAGAGCCGCAGCCATACGATACCCTTCCGTCCCACGAAATCTGCTGTCACCCGTTTGCTCCGCAGCAGGTCATACTCACCGATTTTGAGTCCCTCGCTGTCGCGCGTCAGTCCGATCCAGGCAGAGGGGATGTTCTGAATGCCGAGACCCGCGACATCGCCGGGTTTGAGCCGGGAGCCGTCGAGCTGTACTGTAGTGATGCTGACGGGTCCTATGAGGCGCTGGGAAAGGGAGCCTTGAGCAGTCATGAGCTGGGTGGCGGGCAGGGATTTGAGATTGAGGCGTCCGCCCTTGAGGTTCCATTGCCCAGGCACCGGATTGTGATTCCACTGCCAGGCGGGCACAGGCTGCCATGTTTCCTGGTCGAAGGAACCCTTTCGTCGCCAGTTGTAGGCTGTGAGCATCGAGGCCGGCCGGTTGAAATCGTCGGAGAAGAAGTAGGCAGCATGGGGTTTGACCTGAGCGCTGCCGGACCGGAGACCCGGCTTGAACCAGGTGCGCGGCGAACGGGTGAGATTGCCGGGCAGGCCCAGATAGGGCCAGCCGTCCTCCCAGGTGACGGGCGAAAGGGCCACCGTGCGCCCCACCCCACGGAAATCCATCAGCTGGACAGCCCACCATTCGCCGTCGGGCGTGGAGACCATACCACCCTGATGCATGACGGTACAGTTGCCGCGATTGTCGTCGGGCGTAGGGAAATCGACGCTAATGGAGCTGCCGTCGGCGGGCAGCGGCCGTATCTTGCCTTCGGTCATGGGGAGGGGGAGTGTACCGAGGGTTTCCTCGGCTCCCATGACACGCGTCTCGTAGGGTCCCCAGATACTCTTGGAACGGGCGACCATGAGGCGGCCGTGGGGTTTATAGTCGGCGCTCATTAGGTAATACCACCCGTCGATCTTGTAGGCGTGGAATCCCTCACCCATCGCATTGCCGTCGCTGATGATGAGGCGCTCGGTACCCTCGACAACACCGCTCAGGTCGGGTTTGATCTCAGTGACCTTGACATTCCCGTAGTTGTGGAAAGCATAGATGCGGCCGTCGTCGTCGAAAAGAATCGAGAGATCGTAGATGCGCGAGTTGATGTTGTGGTGTTCCCACGGGCCGCGCGGGTCACTTGCGGTATAGGCCTGCAGACCCGAGCCGTTGACGTTGGTGAAGAGGTAGAAGGTGCCGTTGTGGTAACGCACGACGGGCGCCCAAACGCCCTGTCCGTAGATATTGCGGCCGCCTTTGAGACAGAACACATCCAACGGATTGCGTTGGGAAACATAGCTCTCGTCATAAGCCTCGAAGGCATAGCTGCAGAAGTCCCAGTTGACGAGATCGCGCGAATGCATAAGGACGAGACCGGGCACGGAGTGCATCGTGGTGCCGGCCAGATAGTAATCGTCGCCCACCCGGAGGATGTCGGGATCGGCGAACTCGTCATAGAAGAGGGGATTGGTGAAGGTACCGTTGCCGTTGTCGGCAGTCCAGGAGGTCTGGGCGCAGGCTGCAGCCGCGAGACAGGCGGCGAGCAGGATGAGAAGATATCGTCTTGACATAAAACTGATTTTTTGTGCATACAAAGATAGGTTTTTTGGTTGACAAATGCAAATTTTGGTACCCGAATTCGGCAGAAATGATAGCAAATTGTTGCAAAAATCCACAAATTAAGCATTTTTTTGGGCATTCAGTTGCTATTCTCCGAAAAAAAAGTGTATCTTTGCAACGTTTTTCGGAAATCATAGAAACAAAAATAACAACATTAAAAATGAAAAAAAGCATTATTCTCAGCCTGTCAGCCGCAGCCGTACTCGGTCTGTCGATGACATCATGCAACTGCGGCGCTCCCGCAGCCAAACTTTCGAACGATTTGGATTCCGTAGCCTATGCCTTCGGTGTTCTTCAGGGTTCCAACCTGGCCGCCGTAGCCGACAGCAACACCCTTGTTCCCGAGAACCAGGTTAGCCTTGACGAGTTCCTTGCGGGCTTCATGACAGCCGTACGCCGCGACAGCAGCAACCTGAAGATGACAGCCGAGGAGGCCGATGCCTTCCTCCGCGAATACTTCAACGCTGTACAGCAGAAGATGCAGGCCAAGAAGGATGCCGAGATGAAAGAACAGAAGGCCAAAGGTGCCGAGTTCCTGGCCGAGAATGCCAAGCAGGAAGGCGTAGAGGTGCTCGAGAGCGGACTGCAGATCAAGCACATCAAGAAGGGTACGGGCAAGACACCCGCCAAGGGCGACCAGGTGCTTGTCAACTATACCGGCAAACTGATCGACGGCACAGTGTTTGACTCGAACGACTCAGTGAAGTTCAACACCAATCAGGTAGTGAAAGGTTTCTCAGAAGGTCTGATGAACATGCAGGAAGGAGGCACAGCGGTATTCACGTTCCCCTCTGACCTCGGATACGGCGACCGCGGAGCCGGCAAGGACATTCCCGGCGGCGCTACGCTCCAGTTCCAGGTTGACCTGCTCGAAATCATTCCTGCAGCCAAGAAATAAGCGACCGGCGTAATCCGGTCAGAATCTCAAAGATTCCGGGGGCTCCCGCTTCTCCGGAATGCATGGATCCCACTCCCTCCTCCATCTTCCCCATGCATTCCTGTCCCTTCCTTTTCTCCCTTTCTGGGAGCCCCCTTTTTTATTAATCCCTTTCTCCCTGTATAGCCACAATTGAACCAATTATGAGTCCCTACCGCATTTTGGCGATAGCGTTTGTATCGCTGCTTCTCAGTCTACCCCTGCAGGCGGACGCACAAAACGTGCGTACACGAAGCACCTCGGAGGAACTGGAATACCAGAAGAAACTGGGTCTGGCATTTATGTCGAAAATCGCCGACCGGAGCGACGTGCTCACCATGTCGTCCGGGCTTCAGTTGCAGACTATCAAAGTGGGTTCCGGGCAGCGTCCCCGTCCCAACGACATTGTATTTGTCAACTACAAGGGCTTCCTGCTAGACGGCCGCCGGTTCTCGGAGGGCACAGATGTGTCTTTCCCAGTTGCCGAACTGATTGAGGGTTTCCGTGAGGGACTGCTCCTAATGAGCGAAGGCGGACACGCCGTGATTGTCATCCCCTGCGAACTGGGCTACGGGGACGAGGGAACGGAGGTGATACCGGGCGGCGCCACGCTGCTCTTCGACGTTGAACTTATCAAGGTACAGCATCAGACGAAAGGGAAATAAGCATTAAACGAAAAACAACATGGAAAAAATAGACGCACTAGACCGTAAGATTCTGGATATCGTGACCCGCAACGCACGCATCGCCTCGAAGGACGTTGCTATGGAATGCGGAGTGTCGCGAGCTGCCATCCACCAGCGCATCCAGCGACTCATAGAGATGAAAGTTATTACGGGCTCAGGCTACAATACCAACCCCAAAAGTCTGGGTCTGGGGACCTGCACCTTCGTAGGAATCCGCCTGGAACGCGGCAACCTGTACCGCGAGGTGGTTAGCAAACTGGATGCCATTCCGGAAGTGACGGAGTGTTATTTTACGACGGGTCCCTACACGATGCTCTGCAAATTGTATGCACGCGACAACGAACACCTGATGGACCTCATCAACAACAAGATTCAAGGTATTCACGGCGTCGTTTCGACCGAGACGCTCATCGTGCTCGAAGAAAGCATGCACCGTCCCATCTCGATCTGCGAGACGACACGGAGCGAAGAACCCGCCGAGGAGCCCATCACCGACAATGTAGCAACCTTTGCAGCTACGTTGGACGACGATTTGGACTGAGTCCCTTCGCTCCTCCCCGCCCAGGAATATAACGCACCCCCGACCGTCAGTCCCGACAGCCGGGGGTCTGTATTAAAGCATAACACCCACTATGATTGAACTGAAAAACAAAAGGCTAAGCGTAACCGTAGCCGAAAAGGGAGCCGAGCTCCAGAGTATCAAAGACGCCGACGGCAGGGAATACCTGTGGCAGGCAGGCCCCGAGTGGGCGCGCCGTTCGCCTATTCTGTTTCCGCTGGTGTGCAGCGTCAACGGGGGCACCTATCGTGTCGACGGCCAGGAGTATCACCTGCCGCGTCACGGCTTTGCCCGCGACCGCGAGTTCCAGATCATCCGCCGTACCAAGGACCTCGTGACCCTGGGTCTGCACTCCGACCGGGAGACCCTCGCCGTCTATCCCTACCGCTTCGCCCTGCTCATCACCTACCAGCTGCGCAGCAACCGGCTCATCGTCTTCTGGCAGGTTGACAATGTTGACAACAGGGAGATCCACTTCCAGATAGGCGGCCACCCCGCCTTCAACATCCCGGGCGGCCGCCTCGACGGCACCATCCGCCTCGACAACACGGCCCCCATGACGGCCCTGAAGAGCTATCCCGACGGCTCGCACGACATGGAGGAAGTCCCGCTCGAGGCCGAGGAGGGCATACTCCACATAGACAACAGCTTCTTCCGCAACGACTCCGTCAAGATCCACAACAGCCAGACGCACGAGGCCACCCTGCTCGACACCGACGGCCGGCCCGCCGTCACCGTGAGCTACAGCGCTCCCGTCTGCGCCTTCTGGAGTCCCTATGGCAAGGAGGCTCCCTTTGTCTGCATCGAGCCCTGGTACGGCATCGGCGACCCGCGCGGCTACGACGGTGAGTTCAAGGACAAGCCCCTGATGAACCACCTCCTCCCGGGCGCCGCCTTCATTGCCCATTACACTGTCACCATCGGATAGATTCTCCAGATTTCAGGCTGAAAATCATTTCACCTGAAATTCCGGGCGATGCCTTCCCGTTTTTTGAGCCTCCATCCTTAAACCGTCATAGCGTGTCCGGATGGGAGAAATCAATCGGCAGACAGAAATTTTCAGCCGAAATCTGAAAATTTCTGTCTGAACCCTTTGTCATCTCAAAAAAATACCCTATCTTTGCACCCGAATCCCCATTACACATTTTGTGTAACACATTTTGTGTAATCTGAAAATCCTAAGAATGTTTTCATCTGATAGAACATCCCGAATATGAATAATCCGTTTGTAATCAGACCTTACGAGCGCAAAGAGCTGTTCTGCGACCGCGAAACAGAACTCCAGTTGATGACAAGGAACTGCATCAACCATACCGACATGACACTTATCTCACAAAGACGCATGGGAAAGACCGGTCTCATCCTGCGTCTGTTTGAGGAACTGGGAGACACTCCCGGATTGCAGACATTGTATGTGGATATCTTTGCCTCCAGAAGCGTTGATGATTTCATCAAACTGCTGGCGGAATCCGCCATGAAAGCATTCCAGCCCCAGACCTCTGTGGGAGAACGGCTGATGGCCTTTATAAAATCCCTGCGCCCTCAACTGACATTTGACACGATTACAGGCGATCCACAGCTACAGATATCCTATCAGAACGCCAGGGAGAAGGAATATACCTTGAAAGGGCTGTTCGACTTTCTCGACAGCCAGGCCATCCACATCGTCATAGCCATTGACGAGTTCCAGCAGATACGGGAGTATCCGGAAAAGAACATGGAGGCTCTGCTACGCACCTATATACAGCAGACCCGCAATCTGACGTTTATATTCTGTGGCAGCAGGAAGCACATGATGGCAGATATTTTTACTAATGAAAAGATGCCCTTTTACAATAGTACGGCATTCGTCGCCTTAGACAAAATTTCGGAAGAATCCTATTCTGCCTTCATCCGCAGACTATTCGGCGAACATCAACGCACCATAACCAATGATGCCGTGTCCTTCATTTTGGATTGGACCCGCCGTCACACCTACTATACCCAACAGCTTTGCCATACGGTTTTCGCCAACGGAGCCTCCCTCGTCACCGGGGATGAAGTTAAGAAGGCATGTGAGCAGCTCATGAAACAGGGCGAGACCGTGTACCTCCAATACAGGCAGATGTTGACCGACAAGCAATGGGATTACCTCATCGCCGTTGCCAAGGAGGAAAGCGTCGTACAGATTACCTCCTCTTCCTTTCTGAAAAAGTATAAAATAGGACTACCCTCCGTTTCACGTCGTCTGGCCACAGCCTTGGTGGAGAAAGGGCTACTGAACGAAGAGGTCGGACTGTCTGAAACGACCTATTCTGTCAGCGATGTGTTCATGTCCCACTGGATGGAACGGCTTTAACGGAGTCTGTCTGCCGCCATTCCTCCTTGATGCCGGCTTTGTCATCTGGGAATCGCTAAGGGGCAAAAAATCCGATAAATTGCCCCCTGTACAGGTAAAAACCGGATTTTTTGCCCCTTAACCTTATTTTCAGCTATCTTGTTGGCACATTGCAATGGGCGCAACGCGCATGCTGATGCGAATCATAGTGTCCACAATAGGGGCACTTATTCCCGGAACTGTTATAATAGGCAACCCAGGATGTCAGATTCCCTCCAGAAGGACTGGGATCCACACCCGTATAATTACATTGACTGCATCCTACACCGCTTCTCTTGGAAGACCCCGAAGAGGATCGAGAAGAAGATCCGCTTGAAGATGATCCGGACGAACCGCTGCCATAGTTAATATTGGAGATCACCTGTCCATCAACCCCGACAACTATCGTAGAACCCGGCATATACCCCGGATATTCGTACTGAGTGCAGACACATCTTCCGGTTCCTCCGCATACCATACATCTGCCCGACTGTCCACAAGCCGCACAAGGCAGGTATGTTCCATAGCCTGCTGTAATGATATATCCTTGTCCGTTACACAACGTGCATCTTGCCGTTCCATAACAATTCCCACACAAGGTCGTACCTCTGCAAGCCGAACATAGACGGTAGATAGTACGCGACCTTGCACCGTTCGGGTCGCCCTGGTTGATGGCGAACATACCATAACCCAGCTCTTCACGCCAGACCTGATTGGTCCCTTGGGCATACGTTCCGGCTATCATGAGCAGGAACATCCCAATTGCAAAAAACTTCTTCATTGTTAAAAGCTATTATTATTTGGTCTTATCAACAAATTCTGCTGCAAAGATAAGACTTTTCTTCCAAAAAACAAACAAAATGGTTCAGAATCCGCTTCTGCAACACAAAAATCTGTCAGTCCTGACTTCGTCAATGCGTCACCCATCTTCAATTCATGCCGTGGGCGTACAGATTGAATAGGGGCTCAATCATCTTTTGGCGCTCTGTGAGGAATAAGGTCTTGACCAGGATGTCTCTGTTTTCGGGCAGTTTAACTTTTATGGTTACTATGGTTTTCGCCGTCTTGATCACTTCATCCACGCTCATCTTTATGCCTGCCAATTTGATAATCCGCTCCAATTCCTTATAGACTTTATATGCCACAAAACAGATGCACACGTGAGCCTCTATCCTCCGCTCAGTGAAGTGGAACATGGGGCGCATGTCCAGAGTTCCTTTCGAGACTCGAAAAGCCCGTTCCACTACCCAAAGTCCGTGGTATTGAGACACAACTCAGTCAGCATCAAGATCCGTGTTGGTGATGTATCCCTTCAGCCCATCCCATTTTGAATCATCGGCAATCTTTTCCTCACTAATCGCGACCTCTACATCCTTGCTGATTTCAAGGAACTTGTTGTACCCCCGTCTGTTCACCTGAGCCTTGGTCAGTTTGCCGCTGCTGTATGCTTTGCGCAGCCTGATTACGCCGCGGTCTCTGTTGTAGGCATCCTTCTTCGCCCGTTTGGCGGAATAACCGACAATCAGGCGTTCTCTGCCATCGCGCTTGCGCTCATAGTATTGACCGTCTATCTTCTCATGGCTGAGAATCCACTCCTTGACCGCCTTGCTTTCGCTCTTGATTCTCGCACCTAATATATATTTGTAGCCTGCACTGCGTAGCAGTTTGACGTTTGCATCGCTCATCAGCCCGGAGTCTGCCACAACAATAAAGTCGTCTCCGAGGTTGAAGCGCTGCTTGAAGTCATCGATTATAGGCAGCATTGTATATCCCTCATACTGACTCCCGTTGAACAGCGAGTAGGACAACGGATACCCCCCCCCTCGCTGACAAGCAGGCCAAGCACCACCTGCGACTCGGCCGTCTTGCCGTCTTTTGAGAAGCCGGCCTCACGCAAATCATCGGTCTTTGCCGTCTCGAAGTAAAGTGTGCTGACATCATAGAACATCAGGCCTATCCTGCCTCCGAGTATCTTCCGTGTATGCTCCACGCTGATGTTCTGCACCAGTTCCTGCTGCGAACTGTACAGCCTGTCCATGTAGCGGTAGATGTGATTCAGGTCCACGTCAGCATCATAATACGACTTGAGATATTCCACCGTAGCCAGTTTGCTCATCGGCTGAGAGATGCGAGCTATGACCAGATGGCGCAACACATCGTCTCTGATGCGATTGAAGCCGATGCTGTCATAAATCCGGTTCAGAAGTAACTGCGTCCCGTTTATCAGAACAGAGTCTATGTTGCTGAAGAATCGCTCCGTTTCCTCCAATTCATGTCCTCGCTTGTCTTCGAAATCTATGGATTGCTGCCCGCCGTTGCTATTCAGCCATTGTTCTGCTTTGCCATAAAGCTCCATCACTTCCGACTCCGTGTTAGCAGTGCCGAAGTTCTTTACCTCTTCAAACTTTCCTCGACGTTTGTTCACAACGACAATAGTCGTAGTGCCTGATCGGTTCTTTTTCTTACGTATAAACATGCCGCAAAGATACGAAAAAAATTGCTTGCGTCACCCTGCGTCACCCATTAAATTCTCGAAAATCCCTGGAAATCAGGCGCGCTGTCATGTGGCGTAGCCAAAAAATTACAAAAGTGATGAAGTCAGGAAACAAACCCCGCCCTCCGAAAGAGGGCGGGGCTTTTTTGTGTGCGCCGTAAGGGGAAGTTACTGACCGATGTGTTTGATGAAGATCTGGCGCAAGAGATTGCCGTCGACCTGCTGTCCGGCGGGCTTGAGCACATCCTGAACAGCCTGAACGAAGGGTTCGGCCTTGATTTCCATCACGATGTAGTTGACATGCTGTCCGGTTGCCTCATCCTTGGCCCAGCGGTCGCACACGATGGTGGCACCGCGCAGGGTCTGGTCGACTGTGGTACGAGTCTTCTCGACGAGCAGTACTTTGGAAGCGGCCTGACCGCCCTCGGAGAGGATGGTTCCGTATTCGTCGATGGTGGACTGTACGGTCTTCTGCACTTGGGCAGCGAGGTCGGCGGTAGCAGCGGCCTGGGCTTTCTTGCGGGCAGTTGTCTCGGAGTCGCTCTTGCCCATAGCCCACGCGTGGATGGTTCCTTCGGCGCCCTCGTAATCGCTACAAGGTTGAACGAAAGTTTCGACGGGCGACTTCTCGGCCTTGCGCGAAGAGGAGCACGATATCGTCGAGAAAGACATGCCGACAGCAACAGCTGACAGACACAGGAATCGTAGGGAGTGGTTGACGTAACTCATAATATCTTATATTTTACATTTTATTATTTTATATTTTACACTAAAGTTACCATACGGACAGGGAACGGCTACAGACGGATGGTCTTGAGTTTGGCGGGCAGTTCTTTGCGAACACGTTTCATAACTTCGCGCACACACTGGGCCTCGGTCTGTTCGACGCTCTTGTTCTGGGGCACGAGGACTCGCATGCGCTGCACACCGTAATCGAGCATGAGCTGTTCCGTTGTAGTGTCATAAAACTTGAGTGTGAGGGTAGCGTGACACTCGTTGAGGTCATAGAGTTCGCCGGACACCGTTCCCCCGAGGTCGAGGGCCGTAGCGAGTTCGATGAAAACGCGGGCGGCATCGGGGTTGTCTGTCACGGTGAAGTGTTCGTTGGTGAGCAGTTGCTGTACCTGACGGACACACCCGCTGAGGTCTTCGCCCGTCACGTGGATGTAGGCCAAAGGTGCCTGCTGAGACAACTGGATGGTCACCTTGGCTTCAGGCCAGGTGGAAGCGGGCAGCAGGGCAGCATAGGCTGCTGGAAGTGAACGGCGGAACGACTCATCGATGGAGATACGCACTTCCTGTACGGCATCGCGCGATGTGATGTTGGTAATATAGAACTCGGCCGTACCGTTGGCGTCGGTTGCGATGGCGGGAGAGACGTCACCGGCCCCACGGGCGAAGGCGGCCGACAGTTTCACACCGGGCACCGTGATACCGGCTCTCGAGAGACAGGCGGCCACAGGCGAGGCGATGGGTTTGAAGGCTTCGCCCTCGAGGTTGTAATCGCTCAGGGTGATAGTGAGACCGTCGAAGGCATCGAGGTAGGTGCGATAGAGTTCGCCGGCCACATCCACCGAACGTCCTCCATCCATTACGGTGAGGTCGAGGAAGGTCCAGGGAGCTACGACATCCAATCCCTTCGAGAGGGTCTGGACGGCAGTGGCGAGACTGCCGGAAGCCAAAGCGGCACGACCCTGCTGAAGGGCAGCCAGTCCTTCACTGACGGCGGTAGCGCGACGTTTGGCAAGCAGTTTGGCATAGGCCTCACGTTCGAGCGTATATTTGACATAATAGGTCTTTCCGTCATTGAAGCTGTCGTCGAGTTTCTGTCCCTCGAGATAGCGGGTCATCGACTGGTGGACGCGTTCCTCAAAGAGTTCGCGTGTATGTCCGTCATTGTCGATGGTGTGGAGGAACGAGGTTGCCTCAACGCGGGTGGCAATCTGGGACGCGATGTCGGTCAGGGCACGCTGGGTAGCCAGATTCATGTGGTCGGCATCGGAAACGGGCGCGCTTCCCACGCCGACATAGTGGGTGTCGGACACGGGATGCGTCTGCACCCAAGCGGGACGCTGGGCCGCAGCTTGCAGACAGGACAGCGTCAGCGCCGCAACAGTAAGAGCCAGTTTTGTAATCTTCATTGTCTTATCGTACTACTTGGGACAAACTACATTTACATGATGGTGACCAGAATGTTGTCACCATCCACACGGGTGGTGCAATCCACGCCCTGCTGTTCCTTGAGGTAGGATTCGAGCAGGAAGGTGAACTGAGCGGCATCCATCGGCAGGCCGTCGGCATCGACCGGCGGAATCTTGACGTTGTCGAAGATCATCGCCTCGTCGGTGATACCCTGGAGATGGAACTGCGACTTGAACGCATTCTTGCGAACCCATTGGCGGAGGATGTCGCGCAGGGCATAGTTGTTGGGACCGAAGCGGTCGTTGAACGTTGTGGAGGAAGCTCCGTCGATGGCGAACTGGATGACTACGCCAGCCGTCTGCTGGAGAGCGCGGCAGATATCATCGAGGAAGGCAGAAAGATTGTCATTCACAGCATAGGCACAGAGGGCGTCGGTAGCCGTTGTGTTGAAGCGGTTATAGGGCGTTGCATCCTTGGAAGCGAGCACACGTCCCGTGGAGGTCTCATAGGCCTTCATGATGAGCGACACCCGCGAACCGAGCGTGGGATTGATATCCTTGTTGATATCGACGGTCACATAGACGTTGGCGCCCGACGTAAGGAGGAGCTGCTTGTCGTTCGAATCGGCAGCACCGCTATTCTCCTCATAGGCCGCACGGCGTTTGACGGCGTCGAGTTTTCCCTGCAGGTCGATGGTGGTGATGTCGCGCTGGTTGAAACCGTCCTGCACCTTGCCCACAGCCACACGGCGGTCGAAGTCATTCTGCAGGATGGCGGCATAGGACTCACCGTCGCGCTTGTAGGGGACGACCATGATGGTAGGTTTCAGGACAGGCGCGTCAGCTTCGGCACGTTGGCGGGCCGACACATACACCTTGTTGGTTTCCAGTCCGCGGAGCAGACGGTCGATCCAGACAGTCACACGGTACTGTCCGCGATACTGTCCGCTTTCCTTCTGCACCTTCCCTTCCTCGGTCACTTCGGCCACATAGAATTTGTAGCGTCCCGTGGAGTTGAAGTAGGAATTGGTGTAGAGTTTGTTCTCGTTGGTGATGAGGGGCTGACCTTCAGCCACACCCGGCACTCCCTGATAGAACATTGTGTAGAAGACAGACTTGACGGCATTGGCCTCGACGTCGGCCTTCTTGGAGGCCTGTCCCATCGAGATGAAGACCGCCTTGTCGCCTGAGGTGGCTTCGAGTGACACCAACTGGAGATATTCCTCAGCGCGAAGCCCGAAGATCAGGCCAGCGGTGAAAAGAAGAGAGAGCAAATATCTTTTCATTGTCGGAATGTTTTAAAATTCAATGTACGCGCGTGAGCGTTAGAAATTGATGCTTCGGAGTTTGGCTCCGAGACCTGTTTTCTTCTTGGTGGACACCACAAGCGGACGGGCATGAGCCGGGTCTTCGCTCATCAGCTTGAGGTACTCGTCCATAGCGGTCTTGATTTCCTTGCCGCCCTTCGTGACCTTGCACTGCGAGATATCGCCGGCCATCACTTCGGTCACCTTGAGAGCACCGATCAGTTTCTGGGTCTCGCGGCCTGCTATGAACCGTACGCTGAACACCTCGAGCTGCTGGCCCTTGGTGATACCGTGATCCGCCCCAAGAGTGACGAGACAAGTTTCAATCTCATCATCATCGATGGTGAACTCTTCGGCCAAAACGATGGCTTTGAGTTTGAAATGTTCGTCCATGAAATCCTCAATTTTCTTCTTGTTGGCTTTGAGCACGGCGGCTACGGCTTCTTCGGGGGTTGCTCCAGTCGAGAGGTCGAGCATACTGTGACCCAACGAGATATTGGCAGTTGCGGAGAGTTTGCCCGTCGAGGCATCTATCACCTTGAGGGTATAGTCCACCGTTGCCGAATAGAAGTCGTGGGCATTCTCGCCCTCGGTGCGGCTCTTCTTGATACCGATCTGGGACACATAACCCTGGAGTATATGTGTGGCACCGGCCTGCTGCATGACACCGAGACGTGCTGTCTCGTCGCCCATAGCGGCTTCCTGGCGGCGTCGTTCCGACTCGACCTGGAGCGAGGGTACGCTGGCCACATCAATCAATTCCACGCGTTCGGTCTTTGTAATATTGGCCATCACGGAGTTGCGGACCTGTTCGGCCATTGCGGAACCGATATCCGAGGAATAGGAGAAATACTCGACATATACTACAGGCTTCTGGGCCATAACGCCCGTCAGAGCGCCAAGAGCCAAAACGGCAGTCAGTAATAGTTTCTTTTTCATTTTCTCAGGTTTTATAATGGTTAACTATGATCAGAGTTTTGCTTTAGCTTCGGCGCTGCCCTGGGCTGCGGCCTTCTTGAAGAAGGAACGTGCCTTCATTGCATTGGGCGCTACGCTTCCGCAACCGGTCTCGTAAACGACACCGAGCATATAGTTGGCCTCAGCCGAACCGCTGGCCTGGAACTTACGTACGGCTTCGAGTCCGTCGCCTGCATTGTAGGCCTTCATGCCGGCCTCGTAGTTGGCGTCGGTCCTGGGGGCAGCCTGTTCGACGGGTGCTTCTTGCTTAACGGCTGCTTTCTTCTTGGCAGCAGGTGCAGGCGCAGACTGTTCGACGGCAGCGGGCGTTTCCTCAGCGGGCGCTGGAGCATTGTCGTTGCTGCCCTTGCTCATGAACCAGACCACAACGGCCACAGCAGCCACACCGATGATGGCGAGCCACTTGCCCATACCGCTTCCTCCGCCTTTTGGTTCGGAAGCCGACGAACCGTAGGACTTCGTCCCGCTGCTGCGGGGCTGACGGATGACGGGTTCTCCGTTCTCGTCCTCACCCACCTCGAAGGCCGGGGCACCCTTTGCTGCGGGTGCTCCGTGACGGCGCAGCGGAGGACGTTCGTCATAGGAGCGGTCGTCCGACTGGGGAGCGACAGCTTTCTGCTGGGGCTGGCCTCCGGGCAGCGTGATACCGCCCGGCAGCGTCATACCAGCCGCACCACCGATGATGGTGATGTTGTTGACCACCTGCTGGCTGTTATCAATCGAGCCGACGGTCTGCTGGTTGGTCACCGAGCTTGACGTGTTCTGCACGTTGTTCACAGTGTTGGTGTTCGACGTCTGGCTGTTGTCAATATTAGTTGTGGTGGACTGGTCCTGGGCATTGACCACATTGTCGCCCATAACGTTGGTACGGCCGCCGCCTGTTGTGACGTTGCGGTTTATCGAGTCGTTGACGGGAACGGGCTGGGGAGCGGATTCGGGCTCAAGACGTTCGCCGCACGAAGGGCAAAAAATTTCACCTGCATCCACCGCTTCTCCGCAGGTGGGGCATAGACGTGTTTCCTTACTCATTTTCTTTGTTTTTTTTTACGGTTTTCTTACGGACTGACTTCCGGCTCCCGAGTTCATCGCTGACGGTCATTTCGGCCACGCAGAGGTAGTCGGCAGCCTCTGCATCTCCGCTGATGACGACACGTTTGCCGTCCATATCTGCGAAGAAGGGATCTCCCACATCGGGCATATCGCTGCGATAGAGGCGCAGCATTTGGGGTTCGCCTCCGGCTTCGGTTTCGAGCCAGGCAGCCGTACCCTCCGACTTGGAGCCTGGGTTGACCTGACGCACCCTGATGATACCTTCGAATGTCTGCATATCTTCAGTCGTTCATTTACTAGCTCGCTATATTATTTCAGTTTCTCACCGCAGTCGTCACAATAGACGGCATCGGGTGACACATGTGCGCCGCAGGTGGGGCACACCGCAGAGGCTGTCTTCTGGGCGGGCGCTTCGGGCTGGGGTGCGGGAGCGGCCGGACGGGCAGTAGCTGCGGGCCGTGTGGTGTAGTTGAGCGAGCGGTCGTAAGCCTGGTCGGCGCGGGCCTGTTCGCGAAGTGTGGCTGCCGAAGCCGTAGCAGCATTGGCAGCCTGGGCATCGACCATACGGTTCATCAAGTCGTACATACGTTCCTGGTTGCGCTGACGCTCTGCCTCGTAGCGGGCATTGGCCTCGCGTTCGGCCTCCACGCTGTTGCGTGCACCGAGGGCGCGTGCAAATTCCACTGAGGCCTCGCCTCCCTGCATCGCGAGCAACTGCTCGGGCGTGAGGTCGCGCTGGGTCTCCACCAGACGCTGACGGGCCTCCAGTTCCATACGTTCCTTTTCGAGTTCATGCTGGCGGGCGCTCTGGTTCATCTTTTCCTTAAGTTCCACCATTCGCTGCATGTCGTCCATCTGCTGACGGTTGGCCTCAGCCTCGAGTTCCAGCTGACGTTTCTGCTGTTCGAAATCGAGGTCGGCCTGACGGCGTCGTTCCTCAAAGTCCTGATCACGCCGCATCTGCTCCACCATGATTTCCGTACGGGCCTTCTCGATAATCTGTTCGTTCTCGCCCTGCAGACGTACGCGTTCGAAGTCGATCTGGTCTTTGAGCTGCATCATACGCAGCGACATACCTGCCTGCAGTTTGTGCTGTTCGGCGGCAGCCCGCAGGTCGACGAGGTCGGTCTCGCGCACGAGACGTGTCTTCTCGATTTCGGCGAGGGCTGCGTCACGTTCTTCTTCGGTACGGGCCTGACGCAGTTCCTTCTCCTTCTGGAGCAGGATATAGAATTTCTCCATCTCGTCGTCGCTGAGCAGTTTGTCGCGGTTGACGGCATAGAGCTGCTGACGCAGTTCCTGTTCGGTGCGTGCCTCGTTGACAGTCTGTTCGTTCTGTACGGCAGCCAGACGGTTCTTGAAGTCATTGGTACGGCGCAGGTAGTCCAGCTCCTTCTCGCTGAGGTAGAGTTCGCGGCTCAGTTCCACAAAACGCTCGATATCCTGGCTGCTGGCCGAGAGTTCGACGATGCGTGCAATGGTGAGACCCGGGAAGAGATTAGCCAATTTAGCCTTCACGAGGTCGAGCTGCGGCTGAGCCACCCGGTTGTCGGTCAGTTCGTAGTCGGCGAGCACCTCACGGATGACACCCTGAACGGATTCACTGATTTCATCCACCAGTCCGGCCGTATTGAGTTCCTTGCGGCCCGTGAGGAAATGCCGGATAAAGGCTTCGTGGTCGGAAATGCGGAAATAGGCATTCAGTCCCACCTGAGCCTCCACATATTTGGTACGAACCGTCATCGGCTGGAAGTTGGCATAGTCGTCGAGCGAGCTGCGTTTGGCGCCTATCAGGAGGGGGAAGGCACGGTTCAGGAGAATGACTATCGAGAAGGCGGCCCCGGCTTTGGCCTGGGCGAAGATGTTGCGCTGCTGTTCGGCGAGGGCGGCCTGCTGGGCTGCGGCCTCGGCCTCCTTGCTGTTCTCGGCCTCCTTGCGGCGGCTGCGGAACAGTCCCACGAGGGTTTGCCAGCCTCGACGCAGACTGCCCATCACGTTCTCGGCTGCGCCTGAGATGGCCGGTTTGCGCTCTTCGAAATCATAAGTACCTCCGCTGATGGTGGCGATTGTGGCTCCGCCTGCGCGGATATAAGCTGTCGTTCCCTCGGGCACAATGATGCCGCGAACGGAACCGTAACTCTCGAGTTCGTTTTCGGTAATCACGCGAGCCACCTGTCCCTGCAGGATGTTCCAGTAGATACGCTGTGTGGCAGTCTGGATATCTGCCGGCAGGTTCTGCGGACGCCCCTTCGGGCTTTCAGCTTCGGGTGCGGGCGTCTTGGGCGCCTCGGGTGCGGCACTCGTGAATTCAATGCGTGTTCCGCACTTGGTGCAAAACTTGGCTCCGGGTTTCAGGGGAGCATTACATTTCGGACAATTGTTCATAAGTTATGATTTTTAGTTTACATTACTAGCGGGTTGTATAGACGGCCTGAATGCTGCGGCCCGCGCCCTGAGGCGATGCGATTACGCTGACGCGGGTCAGCATACCGTTGGCGACGGCTCTCGTGCGAGCCAGTTCTTCATCCACTTCGTATTGGAGTGCGATCATCTTGCGGCCCGAGGTATATTGCAGGCGGGAAGCGCCGATGAGGTATCGCGGACGGATGCCCCAGTACTCATAAAGTTCGGCGGCCACAGATTCTTGAATCTGGCGGAGCTGGTTGTCGACCGCACTTCTGACGGCCTGCAGCACCGAGTCGTTGAGTCCGTCGGTACGCAGTTTCTCGGCAGCGAGCGGACTGGCGGCTTTTGTGACGATAATGCGTTTTGGAGCCGTTCGCCGTTTGGGTTGCGGCATGGGGTCGGCGGCGGAGGCGGCCTTTCCCCTTGCGGCAATGGCCATCTGCAGCGTGGGGTCGCCGTAGAGGTTGAATTCGGCCAGCGTGACGGCTTCATAGGGGCCCGTCTCGTAGTTGTCGAGCAGCGTGATGCGGGCTTTGCCCAGGGCGTCGCCTGCTGTGAATCCCTCCATCAGAGCCGACACAAATTCCGAAGTCAGCACATCGGCCAGCGAGCCTTTGGCTGTTTCGTCTTGGTTGAACGACGAATCTACCGAACCATAGGCGATCCGTGAGGAACCCATATAGAGGAGGGTCTGTCCGCCCATGGCGGCCTGCACCATGCTGTGCTGGGTGTCGAATCCCTTGAAGCGGGCACCGTAGCAGGCTTCCGTCACGATGATATTGGGGCGGGTCAGCTGTTGCAGGTGGGCTGGGAGGATGGCAGTCCGCCAGTCGCTCGGGTCTTCCACCGACTGTCCCATGAAGCCCGGGGTACCGGGCGCTGCCGATCCGTGCAGATTGAAGAAGGCCAGCTGCGTCTCGGGCGTCAGATAACGGTCCACTGTTGAGGCCTCTACTTCGGGTGTGAGATAGATGCCCGAGTAGCACGTTTCGTCGGTGGCTTCGGGAGCATTCATACGGAGCATTCCGTTCTCGCGCAGCAACTTTACGTTCGTATGGGTCACCTTCCGCCAATGCGGGTCGCACTGCGAGTAGGCGTGACGCACTTTCACATAAGGCAGGGCAATAGCGCGCTCCAGATAACCTGTCAGGTAGGACAGGCGTGCATCTTTGGGCAGCGGCAGACGTCCCACCATATACTGTGGCTCGTAGTCATAGATCTCGCCCGTCGTGATGGCTCGCTGGGTGGTCTGACCGCCGTAGGGATAGGAATAGGGCACATCGGTATCGATGGTCGTATCGGTTGTATCCTCATCGTCTGCCAGATAATGCCGGATGACAGGCATGGGCACGATGTCGTCGCCGCCCACGATGAAGAGATAGTCCGCGCGGGGCATACGGCCCGTCTCGGAAGCGCGGTGGATATCACGCAACAGGTCGGCCCACTCAATCCACGAGGCGCCGCGACGCAACGAACGTGTACCGAATCCTGTATCGTAGCTGTCGGCATCGACAAGCGTATAGGCAATGCCTTGTGCCCTGCGTCCCGCGACAAAGGCATCGAGGGAGACACGCACAGCCGAAGTGGTAGCCCCCAATTTGTCGGCAAGGGCAGCCACGTGGGTCAGCAGCAACGCATAGACCGAGGGTGCTGCAGCAGCCGCAGGGCTTTCTGCAACACCTGCTTCAGGGGCCGTTTCGTCGGCTACCCTTGTTCCGCATTCCGGACAGAAGACGGCATCGTCGTCAATCCGGGTTCCGCATTCTGGACAATACATGATTATACTTGACGATTTTGATATTGGACGATTGGACTATTTCTCTATTTCAGATATTTTTCCCGTCGGCGGCTGACGCCCGACACATAGTTGCGGGCCTCGTCGGTCGAGAGACGGGTGGTGAGATGTTTATAAAGTGCGTCGTAGTTGAGCGCGTTGATGCTGGGAAAAGCCTTCGTCAACTTGGCCGACCCGATGAAGGCGCGGCTCACGTTGCCTGCTCCCGTATTGTAACTTGCAATGACGCAGAGCCTGCGGCAGTCGGCATTGTCCACCCTTCCGAACTGATTGAACAGAACGCGCAGATAGGCCGTTCCCAGCCGGATATTGTTGTCGGGATTGAACAGGAAAGCGCGCGTTGGGATTTCCTCCTTTCCGTACACAAACCTGTAGGCATCGGCGCCGCCCGAACGGGGGACAAGCTGCATCAGTCCGTAGGCAGGAATATGGCTGGTGGCCTCCGGGTTGAAACGCGATTCCTGTTCGATGACGGCAAAGATAAGGGGTTCTTCGATTTCGTACATCCGGCTGTATTTCGACACGATATCACGATACATGGCGGCAGCCTTCGAGAGGTTATCGGTCACCATCTTCATCTCTACTTTCACAACTTTGCGTTCGCGTCCGTCCTTGCCGCGCACCTTGCTCACTTTGGGCTGGCTCTGCTTCACTATCTCGCGGGCCACTTCGCGCGTCTTCTCTGCAGGTTGGTGCTGATGGCTGGCGGCACGCTGTTCGGCGGCAGCCTGACGTGCGGCCTCACGTTCTTCGTTAAGCCTGCGGTTGCCTCCGGTGGACGGAGCCTGGGCGGGTTTCTGCGAAGTGGCGAGATCCTTACCCTTGCGTACAGGTGCCGGCGGAGCGGGTCGTCCGCTCTTGGGATAAGTCACAGCGCTCAGTCCTGTTGTATCGACGTTGAGCTGATAGGCACTGAAATCCAGCAGACCGTCCATCACGGGACGGAGGGTGATGGGTGACGATTTCTCGACCTTCGATGTCCACGGGCAAGTGGTGCCGCGACTGGTCATCATACGCTCCACCGCCTCGTCCAGCTTGCGCGTCACCGTTGCAAGGTCTTCGTTTTCGTCCACAGCCACCTCGATGGCTACGGTGCCCTTGTCGAAATCCACCACCGAACGGCTGTTGTAGTCATCGCTGTACTCCACCCAGCGCGTCGGACTGTCGGTGAGGGCCGAGTCGGCGCCCCATACCATCGCGATGCTGCCCACATAGCTATCGAACTCCTGTTTCAGCTCGGCCTCGTAGGCTTCGTAATCTCGGACCACCGAGTCGCGGTAGGCGTTGAATTCCGAACGCATCGAGTCGGCTTCCGCCTCAAAGTCCTCACGGCTCTGACGCGTCTCCTGAGCCCTGACTGTGCCGAAAAACATCAGCACTGCCGACAGCAACGCCAGCAGTTTACCGGATTGGAGGGTATATACTATGTTTCTCATTATTACAATTGTGTTGCATTGATTTGCGCGGCAAATATACGCATTTTTATTGAATACACCAAATCTGACCTAAAAAAAATGAGAAGATTCGCATTTTTTAAGCAAATCTGCAGCATTCTTGTCAATTTTTGCTCGTTTTTTCTTACAAATCGGAGTTCTCGTCCGACACCAGCGCCGCCCACAGCCAGAAATACGTATAGTCGCGACCGGTCTTGCCCATTTTGGCTGTGCGCCGGCCGTTCACGTCCTCGAAGCGATATTCTCTTTTTCCCGCCTGGAGGGTGATGCCCTGGTCATCTATCTCTTTTTGATTTATTTTATCGGTTTATAATAGTATTTGCCTGAGCAAAGATAATGCATTTTATTAAATTACGAAAGGAATAGGTGGTAAAATAATTCAAAAGGTGGTAAAAAATGACTTTTTTGCAAAAAGTTATTGTGAAGGGTACACAAATGCT
>Ga0326512_10001144_pt1 | contig 21234 bp, 40 predicted proteins | sample 1_2617_0518_D_FD_203652 | JGI IMG/M metagenome (GOLD analysis project Ga0326512, IMG submission 203652) | Bovine rumen microbial communities from UC Davis, California, United States - 1_2617_0518 | ecosystem: Host-associated > Mammals > Digestive system > Stomach > Rumen | place: USA... | reverse complement strand
ATAGCCTTTCGCCTTGGCAGGGTGTACCGCCCACCCCTTACCATTCTCCGTCGCTCTTATTAGGCATTTGAAGCACTCTTACGCTTCCTTCTCCCTTTAATTTGTTACTTTTTAGAGCATTACAAGCGTAATGAGCCGCCGCAAGATTGTTAAAGTCTTCGGCTACCGCTCTTTTTGAAGGATAGCCGAACTCTTTCCAACGTGATACGGGGATTATTTCGTCTATTACAAAAGATAGTGGGTGTAAATGGTCTGACGGTGCATCGTAGTCTATTGGCTTTCCACATATGTGACACGGTAAGCCCATAGCTTTTAATCTTGCCCTATTCTTTCGCCTTAGATTGCCGTTTGCGTATCGTGGGTTATCTTTCTTCATACTCCCTCGGTTCTTCCCACCAAAAAGCCACCCTCGGTTAGAGAGTGGCGTGGGAGAGAATAAGATAGGGGCGGTTTATTTCCCCTTTCCCATTCCTGGACACCTTAATAGTATCACAAGTCGAAACTCTAATTCACTCTAATCTTTCCATTCTTTCTCTAATTCCGATATAGCGTCGTTGTGAAGCTGATATATTCTTTGCTCTGAATATTCCATTCTATCAGCCACCGCCGACCAAGTGGGGCGGTCTTTATTTAGATAGTAAAGTGTAAGCACCTGCCTATACTCTGACTTTTCAAGTCGGTTGATGTTGTCGTATGCGACATTCATTTTTTCAACCATTTCTTCAAGCCGTTCTCTTATCTTCCGCTCCAGTTTATCCACTTTACCAAAGACCTTTGCCATAGGATCATCAGGCGAAGTCTGAACCTTTACTGCGTCGTACCTTATGCCGGACGGTAAGAGTGAACATCTCAGCTCTTCTATCGTGTCTTGAAGCTGTTCCACTTCTAAGCGTTCCGACCTAATCTTTTGTAGATACTCTTTCGCTGTCATTCTTTCCCCTTTCGCAAATAAACTCTCTCTCATTCTGTCCCTCTCCTACGACTCTGTAAGACTCGCCACAATGAAAACATCTAAAGCGGTTTACTATCGTGTAGAGTTTTAAACCGCCGCCGCACTCCGGGCAAATCGGGACTCCTAATTGAATCGTGTATAACTTACTCATTGCTTCTCACTTTCCGTCATTCCTAATAACCAATCCGCTGACACACCCAACTCTCTGCATATACTAACTAACGTGTTCGCTCTGGGTACTCTTTCGCCACTGATATATCGAGACATTGCGGACTCTGTGATATTTGTTCTCTGTGCAAACTCCTTTTGGGTTAATTTGCGGATATTAAGAGAATACTTAAGTCTGTCGCCTATGGTCTCGTATATCATTCCTTATCCTCACTTTCAAACCACTTCAGCCTCTGTCCACAATGGCAACAATAAGGTTCTTCCCAATCCTTTTCGCCATACTCAAATTGCCAACCACATTTAGGGCATTTGCCATAGTCATAAACAAGTTCTCCGTCAGAATAGCCGTCTCCCTCAAGTTCGACCTGCATAGGCTCGTCTGTCTTTGGCTGAATACTCGGCATAAAATATTCTTTTATCCATTGCGAAAGCATCTCTATTTTGTAAGTGCCAAAACCAACATGGTTTCTGCTATCCTCGTCTCGATATAGTATAGAGTAATAAGGCTTTCCTTTATATTCTGGATATGTGCATAAATCGGCAGGGGGATAATTAACAACGATTTCAATAAACTCTCTTTTCATGCAATCCCCAACTACTAAATTTTCCTTAGCTGTTGGCTCTTGCTCTAAGGCTTCGATTGCCATTTTAAAGGCTTCTTCTACTTCGTCTCCGCCTTGATGACAATAGCCACAACCATTGACTTCGTAATCTTTTATAATCTTTGTTGCTTCTTCTCTTGTCATTCCTCTGCTCCTTTAATTTCAATATGTCCTATTCGTTTAGGTGATAACGCAACGTAACTCCAGCTACAAGGACTTGAATATTGTGGCTGATATAAGAAATAATCAGTTAGTGGCTCATTTGGCTTATAAAGGATTATCCCATCATCAGAGTTCATTGTATGCCTAAAATGCACCCTTACACTCTTTCCAACATACTTCTTTAATTTTGACTTGGTCATTTCAATTCTCCTTTCTGTAAGGGCTGTTCCACCAATCCTTGTTGCAACATTCCAAGTGGCAGGATGGGGCAAACAAGACGTTGTGATAGTCTCCACTTTCGTATTTCTTAGCATTTGGGAACACAGCGTTTACCATATCTCCGTTGGTCGCTTTCTCAGGTATCTCGATAAAGTCTACTTTCTCATAGGCTAAATCATAGGCTCTATCAACCTTGATACTCTCTATTGCAAATTCAAGAGCATCTATGGTCTGTTTTCCCTCAACTTCGCAACATATACCCTCAGAAAGTAACCTTTTCCAATGGTTTAAATGCTCTGTAAGTGTGGCTATAACCTGTTCTCTATCGTTCATTCCTGCTCTCCTTTATGCTCACACTCCATAGGACAAAAAGCACATACCAGCCCTCTTGAGGATACATAGCACCGATTCTTTAATGCTCTCTCTTGCTTTAACGCTGTTGTCGCCATTTTAAGCGCATCTATCTTATCAAGGCTGATTGTTATTCCTGCATCATCTGAAAGCCCTTTTATGCCCTCTGCCGTTGCTATGATGTCCTCTAAGTCTTTTATTGCTTGCTCTCTATCTGTCATAGTCCACCTCTCTTTCTTCGTAGTCCTCACAATCCTCAGAGTCGATGTCGTTGTCCTTCTTGCAACCGTCTACGAACCAATTCTTTTGGGTAGTGCCGTAGTATTCAAAATAATCCCATTCAGCGTATTTGCAACTAAGGCATTTATCCATTTTCGCTCCCTTCTACGCTTAGAACGATTAGCCAAAGCCCCTTCTTCCCGTCCTTCTCATAGAGGAAGTCGGTGTCAACTCCCTCTTTTTGAAGTGCCTGGAAGGTGTCGACCAAATCGTCTTTATCGTGACATTGGATTGTATCTCCTACCTTTAACATTTGTTGCTTGTCCTTTCCCTTACTTCTTCCCATTGTCCTTTTACGTTCTTAGTAACCGCTCCGTGTAGCCCCTTCTTTCGGCACTCCTGCAAGTCCTTGCTTACCTTCTCCGCTTTGGTGATTGCTTCGGGGCTTTGGTCTAATAGCTGACCGCAATCGGGACAACGATCGTGATAATTCTCGATGTGGTTTATTTCGTGGCAAGTCGGACATTCGACATAACAAGCGGTAAGGCTACTGTGCCATATTGGGGCTTTTGGCTCGACCTTCTTCGGCTCTTTCGGAAGGTCAAACAAACTAAGCTGTCCCTCACATTCGTAGTTATCAAGTACGTTGTTCATCTTCAAACCCTTTCATATTCTCCCGAATTAAAGACTTAAAATCATTGTTCCCCCAGGCGGTTCTATGCTTCTTTCTCTCCTCGCCTTCCCTATCAAGGAAGTTAGGCGGCATTGTTTCCGAAACCGTCGGGACTTTACAACCCTTTAGATACTCCGTTGAGTTTTTCATTTCGTCTTTTGTACCTCTCCCGGGCTTTTGCCCTCTCAATCTCTCTCTGTTCTTCGGTCATAGTCGCCCAATGATTCTTTGACCACTCCCGACGCTCCTTTTTATGCTTTGCGTTGTATGCCGTCTGATAGGCGATTTTAGCCGTTCTATTCTCTCGGTAATAGTTTTTCTTACGCTCGGGATTATAGGGGCTTAAATGAGCCTTATCGGGCAAAATACAATCATTGTACGGACAGTTAAAGCAATCTCTGTTACAAATCATCTTTTACCCCTATCGCCGCCGCCGATTTTTTGATTAGTGCTTGAACCTCGCGCGGCATCTGTGCTATCTCTCTGTCTCTCTTGGCTTTCGTGGCTTCGGCTATCTGATAGTCCTTAAACCTTGCCTTGAAATTAGATTGAATAACTGAGTCAATGGTCTCGCTTTCAAGCATCGCCCATTCGTGAATCTGCTGTGAGTCGCCTACCATTCTTTGAGCGATTGGGGACAGCTTTTTAAACTCTTCCTCTGCGTGATAGATTCCATTCTTTATCGCTTGCCGGACTTCTCGCCAAGTTGTCACTTCGTCGTATGTAGGCAGCAGGGTTTTTTCTGTCAGCTCCGAAGGCTTTCGGCTCATTGCGATTAACTGGCTTACCGAAGGAGCGAAAGCACTATTCCCCGAACTGATAAAGATTTTTAAAGCCATTAGCATTGATTGGTAGTCATACTCTTCGAGGATCAAGAACCAAGCGTTTAACTTTTCCTGCGGACTTACGTTTGACGTATTGGGGAAAGTCGCTTCGCAAACCATAATTAGTTGCTTACATTCTTCTCTTGTCATTCGACGTTCGCCCACCTTTCCGCTATTGATTGCTCTTTGCTCTTACGGGCTTCGTATTTACCCTCTAACACTTTCGTTAGGTTGTTTTGATTCGTAAGGAAGTCAAAGTCTGCTTTCCACTTTCTGTCGTTGTCTCCCTTAAGGAAGGGACTTTCTTCGGCTTTCCTAAAGCCCTCTTTGATTTCTTCTAAGGTAAAGGTCTTTAGTAATGCCCGGACTTGCTTTTTCCTCTTATCGGTGAGCTTTCTCACTTTAGGGAAGGACGGACAAAGTAAAGTGTACTGTTCGAGGACATCGTCTGTGGTCTCCTCAGACTCCTCTATCCTATCCTTACCTAAACTATCCTTACCTAAACTATCCTTACCTAACCTAACCTGTGTCTCCAAACTGTATCCATTTTGTATACATTGTGAATTTCCCTCGGGTAAGTTGTAGGTGTAAGCCTTGTTTTCCTTGATTGTGAGAAGGCTTTTTTCCTCGGTGTAAACCGTTTCCTTGTATCGGTCTGCCTGGATATAGTTATGTATTCTCCAATGTTTGATAACGACTATTCCCGATTGAAAAGGAATTAAGAAGCTCTTAGCGATCAAGATTCTAAAATCATCATCAGAAGCCCCAATCATTCTTTGGACTTTCTTCGGGTTATTTATAAAGCCGTCGTCGTCAGCCCTCATTGATAAGTGAAAGTAAAGGGCTTGTGCTGTCAGCGACATATCAAGAAAAGCGTCACTATCTATAATTGTCTTTGCGAACATTCGTCTTTCTGCCATTTACTCACTTCCTTTCAAGTCCTTTGTGGCTTCGTCAAACTCCTTTATAGCTTCGTTCATACCGCTAAAGAACGGAATATCATCGGGAAGACTCATTGACGCTTCATACTCCCGATAGAGCTTGAACCAATCATCTAAGGTCATTGTCACTAAGACTTCGTGATAGTCGGTCTTATGGAATACCGCCGGAAGATTACCTTCCGCACAATCCCTTTTCGCCTGGTCTATCCAATCGTAGTCGAAGGCTTGCTTCTTGTAGTGCTTTGCTTCAACGTGTATGTAGGGAAGTCCCTTAACGTCGGGAGCGTCTCCGTTCTTTCCGCAATGCTGAGCGGTTCTCTCTGCGTCGTAGCCTTGTTCTTTAAAGAGTGACGCTAACGCTCTTTCAAACCTTGCGCCCTTGTCCCTTGAATTAACGCTCATAAGATACCCCCATTGAAAGTGATATACTCTTCGACTTCTCTTTTGGTCTTTGCGACTTCGGCAAGCTGCGCCTTCAAATCTTCCTCTTTCTCTGTCAGCTCACTTAGGTAAGACTTACAAAGTGCTTCAACCGACTTGGGAATCTGTAAAACCTTTGTGGGCTTGTCGGACTTTTCACGGAAGACCGAAGTAATGGCAGGGTGTACGGGCTTGGGCTTGGGACCGGGCTTCTTGATCTCGATACCGTTGTCCCTTAAGATGTCCCTTATAGTCGCCGTGTTAGTTCCGTTAAGCTCTGCTAATACCGTTATCTGCTTGTTGGGGCTTGCCGCTTGCTTATAGCTTCTTACAATCTCTTCCTCTGTCATCTGCATAATGTGCATTTACTCTCCTTTTGCTATCCAGTACGTTTTATATTTCTTAACGACCTTTCCTTGGTCGTCATACTTGTAAGTCATTTCCGAAAGAATCGGAACGCCCTTCTGCTTTAAATCACTAATTCGTGATGCAAGGCGAAAGCACTTGAATTTATTTAAGGCTTCAAGCGGCGTTATAGATTTACCGCTTTTCATATAGTCGAGTATCTGTTGATTCTGAGAGTCCATTTACTCTCCTTCCCGGGGGCTTTTCAGCCCCCTAAAAAGACCGTTCAACTATGGCATTCTCTAAGATTTATTTGTGTGATATATTTTCCCCGAGGTTGTCGTTAAACAGTTGGTTAATGGGTTACTATCCAAGGCGTAAAGCCTAAAGATAACTTTTTCCGAAGACTCGGATAAAGGCGGCTCTATCGCCGTTCCTTTTCTCCCACTCTTCTTGACACATCTGTTTTATCTCTGTGTCGTATTCGTGGTCGAAGTGTATTCCTTCGTCCGACATATTGTGATGTCTTGCACAAAGCCATATCCAACAGCCGTACTTCTCAGATATCTTCCTATTTGCTGATCCGTAGAATATATGATGTCTTGCAAGGTTTTGTGTAGTCCGGCATCTAAAACATACTTTTTCATTACTTACGATCGACTCGCTCATTTAGTCTCCCAGGCATCTAAAAGCCTTTTAACCTCTTCGTCTGAGATAGTGGGTATTCCAAGGTCTTGCGCTTCTCTTACCGTGTTGTCGATTAAAAAGGACATTTCCTTTGAGTCATAATCGGAAGTCTTACGCATAAGAGCGTAAAAGTAAATCGGTTTGCCCTTCTCGATATCTGCCTTTATTGACTTAGCGTGTACGTCTTCAAGCTCCCACATTTTGTCGATACCTAAGTTAGACTTAAGAATCGCTCTGTCGCCGTTCTCCATTAGAAGGGGCTGTCCGTAGTGGGCTATCATATCGTTTTTGACGAAGGTTTCCGTTCTTCCGACCTTCTTCCCTATCTCCCGACAAAGTACGTGGAAGTAAGCGTTAGCAGATAGGCTTCTTTTAGGGCTATAAGCCCCAAATTTGACCGATAACTCTTTACCCGATAAATTGTTAAGCTCACTCTCTAAGGCCTCTAAATCGGTCTTAAAAGCGAAAGTAACAAGGGCTTCTCTTCGAGGGGTAAGAGCGAAGTCTCTAAATTTTCCGATTAATTCAACCATTTAACTTCTCCAGTATTGCGGCGTACTGTGCATTAGTAAGCTCTGTAAGGGCTGTTACCTTATACATTTCTAAGAGCTTCGGAAGATTAACGTCTTTAGCCTTTAAAAGCCCTTCAAGGATAGTTGCGTCCTTCTTGGTTATCTTCTTAGCGGCTTCTTCGTTCTTCTCTTTCTCTTCCTCGGGTAAGTCTTCCCCTGCGTAGATATAAAGCCCTAAACCGTGTCTTGCACACGCTTTCGTTAAAGACCTCTGAATAGCTTTGTTTACGTCCGTAGAAGTGACGCTCTCTAAAGGAATTGACTTGTTCTTGAAGTCCATTACTGGAAGATACTCGATATGCTCTAAGCCCTCGATCGTTACCCCGGTCTTTACCCAACAAGTCTTTCCGTCTGTGTGGTAGTTCCAACCGTCGGCGTTCTCATAAATCGTGTAAATTGCATCGGGGAAAGCCTTTTTAATCTCAGCCCATGCCCAAGCCCAAGATAAATACGTAAGTCCGTTTTTTGACTCTGTGTGTCCATTTACGTTGATGTTGTTTAATTTCTCAAATACGCTCATTAGTAGTCCTCTCTTTCTATATCAACTTTCTCAAAGTAGTTAAGTACACAATCCCGGCAAAGCCACTCTCCTTCGACAAGATAAAGCGTTTCCTCTTCGCTTCCGCAATTAGCGCAAAGCGTATCATCGCAATCGTCACACTCTTTCGAGATAAGCGACTCTAAAAGACAATCCTCGCAAAGCTCTTTACCGTCTACGATGTAAAGCGGTGTCCACTCGTCGGCATAGTCGCCGCACTCGTCGCAAAACCAACAAGGCTCTTCACGCTGTCCGCAATTAATACAACCTTGGGGACAAGATACGCAGTTGTTCTCAATCCTAAAACCCATTCTTAAGCTCTCCCTTCTATGATTTCTTTGTCCGTCCACCCTTTAATTCTTCTACTTCTTAAAGTCTCATAACTGATCCCGATTTCTTCAGCCCAAGTTTTTAAAGGTTTTTTGACTCCGTTGTAAGTGACATAGACAGTATTTCTTTTGTTCCTAAGTTGTTCTTTCATTGTTACCCACCGGCAATTTGAAGGCTCATAGTTACCATTTGCGTTAATGCGGTCTATGGTTAGCTTCTCTGTGTAACCGTTTAATAATGCCCACTTTTCAAAACCTTCGTAGTTCTCCCACTCTTCGCAAACCTTAATCCCTCTTCCGCCGTAAGATTTGTAGCACTTCACGTTTGGATTGTTGCACCTGGATTTCATTCCCTGCCATATGTTATATAGTCTTGTGTCGCTTTTCCCGTGTGATTTATTGAGGTTTCCTAATCGCTCATAATTCTTTTGTTCAAGGCATCCACAACTATTAGAGTGTCCCGTGTTAAGGTTTCCAAAAGGGACAATCTTTTCGTTTCCGCAATCACAAACACACTTCATTAGTGTTCTATTATGCGTTCCCTTTCCTGCGATGCCTACGACTACAAGTTTTCCGTACCGATGCCCTATAAAGTCTTCAGCTTTGCGCTTTTTAAAACCCATTGTTTTCTGTCCTTTCTGTACTAAAGTAGTGATGTCCGATAACCAAGAACGGACAGCCGAACTCGTGATAATGTGCGTTACGGAAGTAGAGCATATCCGAGGGGTAAAGGTCTCTAACGTCTTTGGCTATCTCTACCGCCCTTAGGCAATCAAGATTAGGCTCTTTACCTTTTGCGAACTGGTTCGGTTCGTTTATAACCTCGCTTACTGTCTTGTCCCAGTTCTCGCACCTATTAAGGATTACGGAAGCAACCGCAACCTTGCCGACCATTTCCTCGCCTTCCGCTTCTGCCATTACGATTGAAGCGATTAAGTAATCATCATCAACGACCGGCTCTAACTTCGTTTCTGCCGTAATGGTCTTGACCTCTTCCTTAACAATCGGGTAAGCAGTCACTTCGGGAAGTTCTTCGTTTGTATTCAAATCTCTTAAAAGGGTGATGATCCCGACAAAAGCGATTACCGCAAGTAACGCAAGGAAACCGAAAGCGGCTTCGATTAAGTCCTGCGTCGATGTAGGCTGATTGCTTTTTTTGGGGAATAGTGATAAAATACGAATTGGTAAAATGTTATTCGTTATTTTTTTGTTCCCCTTGGTGCTTGCAACATCAAGGGGTTCCTTCGTAGATAAAACCGATGAGTTTTCCGTCATTGATAAGCGCTCCATAACCTTCGTTCTTTCTCCTTTCCAAGTCCTCAATAGTTGTTTCTCCGTCGGGGGTGTCATAACCTCGATAATAGATATACGCCCCGGCTGTGATTTCCAAGATTTCCTCTGTCGTTGAATAAGGGAAACCCAAACGCCGCTCTTGCTTAATCAGCGTTGCTAACTTGTCCGCATATCGTCCCATTTGCTCTCCTTTCTACTTGAAAATGTCGTTCGGCTCTGCTCCGAAGTAGTCAAGACACTTTAGATAGTCCATTAACTCCCATTTGGAATTACCTACTTCGTTTAACCGATGATTGAAAGCTGAGTGAGAAAGTCCCAGGTACTCTTCTAAGGTCTTTTGATTTACGTTGTTTTCAATCATCTTGGCTTTGAGCCACCGGCAAAACATTGTGTATTCTGTTTTTGCTGATATGATTACTGTTCTCGGCATTTTCTTCTTTCTCGGTCAATTACCATTTACGCCCCAATCATCGCTATCTATCTGCAATAATATGGTCTTAATAGCCTTTTCATAGCTGATATTGAAATACTCTCCATTTAGTCTGTAATCCTTCAAACTTTTATGGACTTTTCTTTCAAGCTCAAAAGCTCTTTTAGTGGGTTTACTAATCCATTGTCTAAGGATTTTCATACCGGAAACCGCTCTTATTTGCCTAAATCTTCTTGTGGTATCGTTTGCAATTCCAATTTTTACGGTCTTGTTCTCCATTTCGATTACGTAAACGCTCTTAACTCCACCCGAAGCGGTATTTGTGTATTTATTCATACTAAATGCCATTTCGGTAAGATAATGAGCAATAAACTCATACTCCCCAAGTCCATAAGCCAGGCAATCAAGCATAAAGGCGTTTCTTAATGTAATGAAGTCCGTAACATTGCCTTCTGATAAACCCAACTCCAAAAGACTAAAAGGAGTTCCTTTTCCGTTAGTGAACCACTCTTCAGCCTGCTTTGCTTTTTCTCGGTTCTTTGCTTTGTCTATGATTTCATAGACGCGTTTAACAATAAGTTCTTCTTCCACTCTGTTTCCTTTCTTCGGTTTATCCGATATTTTAGGGTAAAAATTTGATCTCGGCGTAGGTTACGTTGTATGCTTCCTCTATCTTTGTTATTTGGGGAACATTCGGGAAGGTCTTCCCATTCTCCCAACTTCCTAAAGTCTCGGGAGTGACTCCGATTTGCTTCGCCGCTTCTCTTTGGTCGAGACCTGCGTTAATTCTTGCCGCCTTTAGTGTAAGTGCCATTTGTTCTCCTTTCTTCGGTTTAATTGTTTGTGATATTCGGTTATTCCGAACACCTCACAATACAGAGTATATTCGGTTAAACCGATATTGTCAAGAATAATTTTCGATAATATTGAATTATTTTTCATTTTGTCCGATAATCTTTATAGAAAGGAGTGATTGCTTATGATAGAAAACAAAGAAGTAATGGCAAAGAATATTAAGTTCTACATGGATAAAAAAGGCGTTAATGCTACGGAATTATGCAACGCTTTAGGCTTTAAGGGAAACACCTTCTCGGACTGGGTAAACGCCAAGACCTACCCAAGAATAGACAAGATAGAAAAAATGGCAAACTATTTTAACGTGTCAAAGTCTGCCCTTGTGGAAGATATGCGGTATGATGTGGACTATATCAGCCCCGATGAGCGAATACTAATTGAGTGCTTTAGGAAGTCCGACAATGATACTCAATCGGTCATTAGACGGCTATTAGCCTATGAAACGGAATTAAGGAAGGGAGTGAAGAAATGAACATAGAAAAATTAAAGTCAGGATCATACCGCATTACTCAGATGATAGAGGGAAAAAGATATCGTGCAACGGTAGACCACAAGCCTACATCAGCCGAAGCGGTCAAGATTATGTCTAACTTGATAGACCGAAGCCCTGCGCCGTTACCGAATAAGACTTTTAAAGATGCGTTTAATGAGTATATCAAGGTCAAGAGCGAAGTTCTCTCTCCGTCCACGATTAGAGGATATTACTATCTTGTAAAGCGGATTGACGAAGATATCCTAAACAAGAAACTTAATCAGATTACCGCCGTTGACCTTCAAAGGATAATCAATGAGGACTCTTCTACTCACGCTTACAAGTCGGTAAAGAATCTCCGGGGGCATATTATGTCCGTTCTCAATATGTACGAACTTAAGATAAAGCCCCCAAGTCTGCCGCAAAAGGACGTTAAAGAGATATATATTCCTACCGAAACGGACGTATCAATGGTTTTGGAAGCTTTAAAAGACTCTAAATTTGAGTGTGCTACGCTTCTTAGTGTTATGGGCTTGCGGCGTTCGGAAATTTGCGCCCTGGGCGTGGAAGACTTGGACGATAACAACGTCTTAACGATTAATAAGGCTATGGTTCAACAAAAGGACAATACTTTTATAATCCGCAATAAGACTAAAACGGACACAAGCACTCGCAAACTTGTTTTACCGCCCCAAATAGCCGACTTAATCCGTAAGCAAGGTTTTATATACCACGGACACCCAAACTCGATTCTTGACGGTTTAAAGGCGGCTGAAAAGCGTTTGGGCTTGCCTTACTTTCCGCCGCATAGAATGAGGCACTTTTTCGCTTCTTATTTGCTGAAAATGGGATATACAACTAAACAGATTATGGCGGTCGGCGGTTGGAAAACTGATAACGTGTTAAAAACTGTATATCAGCACGCTATGGACTTAGACCAATCAAAGATTAATATAGCCGAAGATATTGGAAAAGTGATAGATTTACCCACGAATTACCCACGAAAATAAAAAAATACCGCTTTTATGCGGTTTATAAGGGTTATAATGGTGGGTTCGAGTCCCACCACCGGTATTTATAGGGAAACCTTTATTTCTACGCTAAACCCTTTGGAAATCCCAAGTTTCCGAGGGCTTTTTCTTTGCCTTTTGTTTCGTGAAAAACACTCCGATTTTACCCACAAAACTAAAAATTTACCCACGAATTTACCCACGGAAATTATATCACATTTAGGCAATAAAAAAAAGAGTAGCCCCGAAGGACTACTCTTTCCGACAGCTCAAATTTGAGCCGTCGGCTACTTTAAACTTTTCTGATACCCGATGTTAGAAATACCGAGGATAGCACCGAGAAAAGCGTTGATTGCTACGATAGTCGCGCTTATCTGTTCGCCGTAGGGAATACCCCAAATTGCGAAAACAGTCTGAACCAAAAGGGCTAATGCCGGTAAGAAAAGCATAGCTACCCATTTGAGAACATTGTAAACTTTGTCGTTAAAAATCTTCATTGTTTTGGTCTCCTTTCAATTAAAAACCATTTAACAAACCCCCACCATGTTACGCATTGTTAAGAGGCTCGGTGGGGTTATAAATCAGCGGAAGGAGAATCTCCTTTCTTTTGCATTTTTTAGTTGGGAACTATATTATGCCCGCTGATTATTAACTAACTTTATGATTAGGTAAGTGGATTAAATCTTCTCTACGTGCGTCTAAGACAGCATTGGCACCCACGAGCTTGTGATATGCGTCATATTGGTTAATCCAATCATCAAGGTATATTGGTTCAATGTAACCTTGCGCCATGTATTTATCATACTGAGCCAATAGTTGACTCCGCATCTGCGCTTTCTGTGCGCTCTGCAAAATCTTTATTTCACCTATGGTTTTAGCAAGTGTTCTGAACATATAGAAAATAACCATACCTACGCCCGGCAACCCCAAAAGTGATAACCATTTTGACACATTATTAAGTCCCTCACAAAGCATTTTGTTGATCTCCTTTACCCTAATAATAGTTTTTTCCAAGTATCTCCGCCTTTGGTAAGCTCTCCGTCAATGTGTCTCGGATTAGTCGGCTTTACAACTGCTCTCTGGAAGTCTTTTATCGCTTCGTCCATACCGCCCCCGAACTCAGGCTTCTTTCCTTTGTCAGCTTCTATCTCTCCGTTGTAGTAGCCTAATGCGCTCATATACCGCTCTAAAGGCGTTACAAGGGCGTTGAACCTATTCTTCTTAGTTGAGATAGTCGGAGCGTTTGTAAAGGCTTCTTGATTGGTCTTAACGCCTAAGATAGCCCTAACGTCTTTTCTGAAAAGCTCGATTGTGTACTTCTCCGGCTGTGGTTCGCTTGCGTAGTCTACCCAAGGAAGTTTACCGTGTTTTAGCCACGTTCTCGACTTGCCGTTGTAGACCTTGCCTAAGTTGGCTACGCCCGTGATCTGTACGCCGCAACTCCATTTAGGCGTTGATTCTACTACTAAGCCCTCTCCGATGTATACGCCACAATGCCCTTTCATGTAGACCATTTCGCCGACTTCAACGTGTGAAAAGTCTGTCGATACTCCGACACACTTCTCAATTAGTCCCAGTTCGTTTAAATCGGGGACTCCATTAGCCTTATACTGTGCGCCGCCGTATATCTTTGACGTATTGCCTACCCAACCCCACAACACGCCTTTGATGATTCCGCAACAATCGGCGAAGAATCCGTTAGAGGGGCAAGCATCAATTTTCTTCCAACGTGATACATTAGAACTGTTCTTGTACCGCTTCTTGTTGTAATCCGATGCAACCGCACCGAAAGCTCCATTGACATATACTGTAGGATAGTCAAGAAAACGTCTTATTAGTGAAGCAAATTCTATGTTATTCATAGCCTTATTCCTCTGTTACCTCTTATTATGTTCCATACTCGGAACTGCTGATAATTGTCATAATTGCCATGCTATTCCGCTTTCCCTTGCTTGTTCTGCAATTTGAATAGCCAACTTTCTGCTGATACTTTGTTCTTTCATTTTTCGCATTATCTCTGCTATTAATGAAAAATCCAACGCTGTTTCGTCTGTAACTTCTATTCCGACTTCTCTGGCGCATTGAATAACATAAGTGACATCATCATTCATTCTGTTACCTCTCTAAGCGTTTTCCGCAATAGGAACAAAAGTTATATCCTTTATTCACACATTCAGAATGGACTGTTTGAGTAATAGATGCTATATATCGTTTATAGTGATATTTTTCAACAAGACTTGAACCTACTAAAGAACACAAACAAATGACAATGATAAGAATTGATATTACATTCTTTGTTTTATCTTTCATGTAGTTTTTTCTCCTTTAAATCAAACATCTGATATATAGCATTAGCCAATGCCTGTTACCTCTCTATATATCCATAGGTGGGGGACTTTCACCCCCACAAAGCAAATTCTGATTGACAGTTGATTTCCTATCTCTTAGCGTCTTATTCCGCCACTATGGATTGTTGGTAAAATAATACCGTCCTTAACAACTTTCGCTATTAAGGACGGATTTACATTAAACAGTCAATGTATTTATAGTCACCGTTTGAATCTGCTCAAGAGGTGTCTGAACGGGGATTGTAAAGCTACTTGGTGCGTGTACCTTTAAAACACCATTAGAATAAGTAAGCGTAACATGAACAAATTCAGTACCATTGTATGCAACAGCCTTAAAGTATAATGGTGCGGTAGGAGTGACATAAGCGTTAGCATTAGTATTTGACGCAATTACTGCACCACTGCGTGTAACATTAACAGCACTTGAAAAAATATTACCCTGTCCAAAAGCTAATTCAGTAACGCTACCACAAGCATTAACACTAACACCTACTGTAATTGCTCCAGTAAGATTAAAAGCATCATAATATGAGTATTCATAAGGTGTACCCTTTAAATATGCACTAATAAAATTAGCAATTTCACAAGAGCCTTCATTGGTCGGGTGTACACCGTCAGCCTGTAATAGTGAATTATTATGAAGAACATATTCACAACCACTGATATAAGAAGCGTCGCAAAGACCACACGCTGTTTTATAAGCATTTAATGCTTTAATATAATTACCGTATGTAGTTGAGTTAGGCTTATCCTTTACATTTCCTATAAACCCAATATGAACCTTGGCGTTCGGAAACTGTGTTTTAGTATATTCAACACACGACACAATCGCATCTCTCAACCCTGATGTAGCAAGCGTATCATTAGCTCCTAAAGCAAATATAACATCAGTAATAGTATCTCTTTCCGTTACATCGCTAATATGCGCAGACAATAATTGCTCAACAGTATGTCCACCGTCACCTGCACGATTAAATCCCATACTGCCTTCTGACCAAGTATAATAATTGTCGTTTGAAAGTCCTAAATACTGTTGTAAATAGGTTGTGAAAGCCGTAGTGGAATTTCTACCCAGTCCATAACTATCACTTATAACAATCACACGCCGATCTTTCTGTGCTATCGCATCAATCGCCGCTTGTTGTGCAGTTGATACGGGCTTATCCATATCGGAAGTATTATCAACATTGCCAAGACCAATGGTTGTCTTTGTGATTGAATCTACAGCGTTATCAACGTAGTTCTCTGTTGCAAAATGAGAAGTGTTATCTACAATGTTAAACTCTGAACCGTCGGGTAACTGTACCTTATCAATATTTGCCATACTATTCTCCTTATACAAAAGAATTAAAATAATTCCTATTAACAAGGAAAGAAAGCAAAACATGATTTTACTGTTATTGTTTTTCATAAATAAATCCCTCCTTTCGCTAATATACAAAAGGGGGTGTACAATGTCAACTATAACAGTACGCACCATGTTAGTTTCTTTCACTTATTACAAGTTCTGTTCCTGTTACTTCAACAAGATATTGTTCATCGAAGGTTGCTCCAAATACTAACTTTTGTCCAACGACATTAATTCCGAAAGCTGTTAAAAGCTCGGCTACTTTCTCCGCCGCCATATCTGCATAGTATTTACTATTCCGCGTGTCCTCGTCCTCACGTGCGCCTGTATCGCCGACCGCCCAAGATTGAGAAAGCACCGCCGAATTTGCTGAAGCTGTCGCCGATTGTGCCGCCGCGTTAGCTTGTGTAGTGATGTCGGCTAAATAGTTAGGTTGCAACTTGTTAGCCGTGATACTACCGTCAATGATGTTCGCCGTAACTTCGCCGCTTGCGTTTATCGTCCACCGAATCGTTGAGGAATTGGTAAATTCGTACTGAGTAAGAAAAGCGGATAAATCAACATATTTAACGGTGCCGTCCTCTAACGTCAATATCATCTGCTGATAATGTGGGCTTAACGGATCAGTGTCGATATCGAAGTTAGTAACAACCTTTTCCAAGGCTGTGTCTATCTCTATCGTTGTTCCGTCCTTGCGGTAAAAGGTAAAGACTCCGTTACTTTCGTCAAGTGTGACGTTGTAAAGAGTCTTTAACATATCCGTCTGATTAGCTTTAGTGGTGTCAAAACCTACCACTCGGTCGTCTATCGTGTCTACGGTGGTCTCTAACTGGTTCTTCTTTTGAGCAACAATCGGCGTAGTCTCGTTAGGCTTATCACGCCAATAGTTGTTCATCGAGCTATCATGTGCTTTCTGCATCTTCGCCCTCACTTTCTATGGTTGCTTGTATCTCGCTTAGAATCGCTCTGTCTGCTTCCTTTTCCACAAGGCTAAGAGTATTAGCTAAAACTATTCTCTTGACCTCTACGGGCAAATTAGAGCCGTTTAAGAGTGAGATTAAATCATCTTCAAGTTGCCGAATCTTCCTGTTCATCTTCTACCTCTTTGATTACTGTTACGCTCATTGTGGTTTCATAAGCAATCTCATATCCGGCTTTATTGAGGTCTGAAATAACTGCGCCAAGCCTATCTTCTTTGTCTGAGTAAATGTGTGCAAATACTACTTTTTTTTTCATTGATGTTCTCCTTAGTTCTTTGCTAATACTGTGTAACTTTTGCCATTTATAGTTATTGTTTTGCCTTGATAGGTGCTGCCGTTGATAATAATGTAGCTTGAACCATTATTTAAAGTCCCAATGTTGGCGGTTCTACCACTATAAGAATCTGCACTTATCCTATCCGCCTTAATAACACCAGCACTTGTCCAGTTGGCTATCTCCATATAGTTAGCCCTTACTGTCTGAGCGTCTATCTTATTGGCTACAACCGTGTTCAAATTGGCTACTTGGGCGTTTAGGTTACTTACATTCGCGTTAGTGGTGTTTAGCTGTGCGATTGTCGCCTTTTGAGCGTCTAATTGCTCAACGGTTGCCACTCTTGCGGTTAAGGCGTTTATGTTTCCATTAACCGCCGTGAAGTTCTGCGCTGTGACGTTCTCGAAGTTGGCTTCCCTTGCGCTTAACTGTTCTACGGTTGCTTTGTCTGCCTTTAGCTCCCTTATCTGAACGATGTCGGCTTGTATCTCTAAGACTGTCTTTCTATTGGCGTTAATGGACGATATAGCCGTTTGTTTGTATGGGGGCATTAATCTATCACTATCCGAAGAATAAGCGTCAAATAAGGCTTGTATGCCCTTTAGTGTGCGATTTAAAACGTAACTTCGGATAGTATTCTTCCGTGTGTAGCACATATACGTATCGCCACACTCCACCCAAGGCATACCGACGCAATCTAACTTGATCGTCGCTGAATAGTAGATATTATCGACTTTAGCAAGTAACGCCGCCGCTAATGCCCTCATATCGGTACTAAATGCCAAGGGGTTATCTGAGATAGACCACACATTTGTACCGCTTCCTGCTTGTCCTTCGTCTATTCCCTCTGCGTCGTATACCGCAACCTTGGTTATCTTCTCGACTTCATAAGGCTCATACTCTAACGCTGAATACAAAGACTCGTCTATCGTCGTTCCTGCGTTTTCGTCTGAGGGGAAAGTATCTTCGCCGGGGAAAGTATCTTCGCCAGGATATAAGCCTTGTGTAATCGGCTTTAATTCTCTGTAATAAAAAAGCCCGTCACGCCCTATCTGACCAAATACGGCGTTCATTTCGCAAATATGCCGTATAATGTCTAAGGCTTTCGGGTTTTCATAGTAATTAAGTATATTCGCCGATATCGTCATGTTGTCGTTTACAAGGCTTGTGGACGCTTGCCCTATGCCTAAGTAGGTAAATAAGGCGTTGCGGAAGTTCTTCACGCTGATTGGATAGGTCAAGGACTCCAAAAACGATTGACAGTTTATTCCCCCTTTAGTCGCTAACACATCATAGGCGGTAAAGGTTGTTAAAACGTCTTCGTGCGTTTGGTTATCCTGCGTCTTGATATAGCCTTTGAAGTATGGGATTTCTTCCGTAGTTCCTGCGCGGATCGTGACCTCGATATATTCGCCGCGTAAGTCTCTGATGATGTCAGCGACTTGGAACTTAAACTGAGTAGCGATACAACCCTTAAAGGTTAGGTTCTTTCCGTTCTCTATCCCTTCGATTAGACTCGCTGACTCGCTTACGATGTCGTCATTCGTAAAAACAACGGAAGCCCCGGGGACGTTTATCGTCAACGTCATAAGGCTTCCGTTTATGTATGCACTTTTAGTAGCGTCACTTACATTTAGCATTTAACGCTCCTTTACTGTTACTGTGAATCGCTCAAAGTAATCGTTCCACGCTCCGTCAATGTTACGCACCAGTTTAAAATCAAGGTAAGCGTAAATATTGGCTTGTTCCGAAGTGTTATTGACCGTCAAAGATACCGTGTAGGCTTCGTTTGCCTTTACTGCGTCCAAATCTGCCTTAAACTCTTCGTAGTCTTCGGTGGTTCTAAACCACATATCAAAAGAGCCTTGCACTCTGTCTCTGAGCTTTAATTTGTGGGTAATATAAGATGCGTCTACCCACTCTTTATACTGAGGATCGTTATTCACTTCGTAGCTTCCGGCGATTACGTGAGCCGAATAGTCCTTATTTCCTACTAAAAAAACCATTGTCTCTCCTTATGCGTATGCGCTCTCGCCGCCGTTGCGCGTCTTGTACTCTTCGTTAAGCTGTACCATTGCGTCAAAGATTCCCGGCATATTGCCGTTGACGTTGACTTCGACTCTATCCTTCTGCGCTAAGTAAGGTAAGAACTCGGAAAGAAGATTTAAAAGCCTATCGTCGTTCTTCGGTGCTACTCGCCTTGACGAATAATCGTTAGTAAGCGATTCTGCATCAAGTGACTTTCGGAAGTCGAAGCTCTCGGAAAGCTGATCCGTAACAAGGTCTTCGCTGTCCTTTATGCCCTGAGCGAATAACTGCATCATATCGGGGGCGTAAGTATGGAAGTTTGAGAGAGGGCCTACATCGGGTTCGGAAAATCCGATAAAGTCCTTAATCTTCTGTGATACGCTTTTAATCGTGTCAGTAAGACCGCCAATCTTATCTTGAATACCGCCCATAAAGTTAAGGATTAAATCTTTACCCCAGTCTTTAGCCGCATTGACTAATCCAGTAAAGATTTCTCTTATCTTGTCGAAGGTGTCGCTGATAAAGGTCTTTACTTTCTCCAAGGGAACTTTGATTTTGTCGTAAACAAAGTTAAACGCAAGTTCTATTCCGCTCTTAATGGTTTCAAGTACGGGGCTTATCTTCTCCCAAATAGGAGTCCACCATTCTATCAACTTACCAACCATAGCCGACCATATACGCTCTGCGACTATCTTGATAGCTGTGAAAATGGTAGTAAAAAGCTCTTTGAAAGCATTAATCAAAGGACTAAAGGTTGAATAGAACCAATCCCATATAGTAAGCATTACTTCAATCGCCGGACGGAAGAACTCAGCTATTGCGCTTCCGATCCTCGCGAAGAAGTCACCTATTGCACTCTGAATAAGAGTTGCGTTCTCTGCTTGCGAAAATGCCGATAACAACTCGGGGATAAAATTCTGAAAAGCCGCTTTCAGCTCGGGAGCGTGGCTCTGGAAGGCTTCAATAAAGCCGACAATGAGCTGAGGAAGGACTTTTGCAAGCTCAACCAAAATTAATGGAATTGCAACTGTAAAAGATGAAAAAAGTTCGACAAATCCGACAATCAAATCGGGCGTGGCGCTTACCAGGGCTTCACACAATGAAACCACGATATCGGGAATCATTTTTACAATGCCCTCTATCAAACTCGGCGTAGCCTTCATAATGGCGGCATTGATGCGAACTACGGCTAACAAGATTTGGGGAATCGCACTTGCTACAAATTTTAAAATTTCGCCAATTATGGAAGGTAGTCGCTCTAACAAGTGAGGAACGGCTTTGTTCACGATAAAATCAATGACAGATTCCACAAGAACCAAAAGTGAGCTTAGGATCATCGGAAGATTATCTAAGTCTTTTTCGATAATGCCTAAAACCGATTCAATTATCATTGGAATAGCCTTCGGGATAGCCCGACTTAGTCCGTCTAAGACAGTTACTACTATCCCACTCAGGGCGTTTAGCATATCCGAATTTACGACATTCTCAATGAGCGACATCACCGAGCTTGCGAGTGAGGGAGCTACTTCCTTAAAAAGCTGAGGGATTGCATCGGCTAAAATAGGAGCTAAAGAAGCGACTAATTTTCCTACGCCCTTAATAGCTGTTCCAATTCGGGGGAGCATATTTCCGGCAAAGGCTGACACGGTATTTACTAAATTATTTATCATCGTGTCAAAGTCTGCGTTTTCGTCTGCTATACCCGTTAGGACATTAGACCAAGCCGCTTTTACCGAACTTAGCGAACCCGATATAGTGTCTGCCGCTTCTTGTGAAGTCGTTCCAGTTATCCCCATTTCAGTTTGGATAACGTGGATAGCGTTTACTATATCCGCATAGCTTGATATATCGTATTCTACGCCCGATATTTCGTGAGCCTTGTCTAATAGTTCCTGCATACCTTGTTTAGTGCCTGCGAAGCCTAAAGCAAGGTTATCAAGCATTGTAAAGTTGCCACGGGAGAAACCACGATAAGCGTTTTGTACGGCTTCCATAGTCGTTCCCATTTTATTGACGTTATCCGACATATCAATAATTGACATATCTATAAGGTCTGCCGCTTTGTTAGTGTCGCCCTCTAACGATGCAATCATTGCCGCTGAGGACTGGATAGCGGTTTCCATATACTCATTCATTGACATTCCGGCACTCTGAAAAGCCTTTTCAGCGTTAGCCATTGCCTTCCCTGCATCGT
>Ga0326512_10001143_pt1 | contig 21236 bp, 35 predicted proteins | sample 1_2617_0518_D_FD_203652 | JGI IMG/M metagenome (GOLD analysis project Ga0326512, IMG submission 203652) | Bovine rumen microbial communities from UC Davis, California, United States - 1_2617_0518 | ecosystem: Host-associated > Mammals > Digestive system > Stomach > Rumen | place: USA... | reverse complement strand
TAGTAATAACGTTGTTGCCGGTATGACATCTGGCGATTATGTTCCTGGACCAAATGGAACCAATACAGAAGGTATTCGCATTTGGGCTGGGCCTATTGGAAATAATGGTGACCTTTCAGAAGCTCCGTTTACAGTTGATTCTACAGGACACATGAAAGCCAATAATGCTACTATAACTGGAGAACTAAACTATACCGGTATATTTGGAAATACATATACTATAACTACAAATAATCAAACAATACCGTCTGATGCATATGCAATAGTTGTAGATATTTCTACTCCCGCTAACCCTGAAGCTAAATTTATAAAGCTACCTAGTAGTGCAGAAGATGGGCAAACGCTGTTTGTTTATGCAAAGAGTGAGTATATAAATATACTTCCATATTCAGGATCTGCGTAGTTGGGATGGTTCTAGCGTGATTATACTGCAGATCAATTGTCTGGAAATGGCTCATCGACAATACCCGGTTATAGATGGCAAATATCTACAGTTTCATCATCTGATGAGCCGTATAGAAATACTCTTTATAATTTAAGAAAAGGTGTTCATCAGTTTATATATATTGGAAACGAATGGATAGAAATATCTAATTTTAGTCACGTTACTGTAAATATAGCTTCGTAATGTTTGATATTAGAGGAGATAAAATATCTTTAAATGCAGATAGTTTAGCTATTCCTCCTTTTAAAGATTTTTATAACAACGCTAAAGATAAAGATAAAGCGTTGAAAGAAATAGAATATATTGTATGGTGTTACAAATGGAATACACCATATGAAGCATATCCCGAGAATGAAAGAACTCGGAGGGTAGCTAAAGATGTTTTTAAAGATGAGACATATACACCTTCCGCAGAGGTGTAGGAACTCGCAAAAAGGTTTGTAGAGTTTCAGGAGACGCCGGGGACAAGATTGTTGTCGGCGTCCCAAACTGCGGCTGAAGGACTTATAACTGCTTTAAATGAATATTCATCAAGTGGTATGGATATTGATACAGCAATTAAAGTAACTAGAATACTTAAAGACGTAGGAAATATCGTAAAATCACTTGACATCGCGATGAAACAGGCTAAAGCCGAACAGTTAGAGTCTGGAAGAGTAAAGGGTGGTGGAGTCATCGGTCTTTACGAGATTGCGAATTAATTATTTTTAGTTTTAATCTTTTAAATTTATTTTATATGTCTGATACGGCCATATGGTTCAGCGCATGTATAAAGTATTAATGTATTATTATGGTCGATTTTAACAAAAAGATTTTAAATACAGATAAATTTCGTTAGAGCGCAATATTCTTTTAGGAACACGGTTGTTATACATTGGCTCCGCGTGGTACTACAGATTATGTATAGTTCTGGGATAGAGAAACCGAAAGATGTCTCAACGGTTATGTTGCCCCAGATGGAGATGCTATAACAGGATATCATTATTTTTATTTAAACTATTGTCCAATAATGAAACTGGATCAGGTCGAATATACAGATAGGTATGGAAATAAACGTACGAGACGAGAACGTATATTTGGCTTTCCAAGGTTTTGGGACTACGATTATTATTATTTCAATGCAATAGAAGAAGCAGAAGCAGAAGGTAAACACATGGCAGTCCTCAAGTCTAGACAAAGAGGTTATAGTTTTAAGGGGGCTAGCATGTTGGTTAGAAACTACGAACTCATACCCGGATCAAAGAATTTCGCCGTAGCGTCTGAGCAAAAGTTTCTTGTAGGCGATGGGCTGTTGACTAAAGCTTGGCAAATAATGGACTTTGTTGATAAAAATACAGCATGGTCTAAACAGAGACTTACTGCTACTCGTCTTGAAAGAGTCTCTGGATTTAAGATAAAAGATGAATACGGTAAAGAAACAGAACAAGGTTATCTGTCTAGTATAACAGGAATAACACTTAAGAATGACCCTGAACGTATTCGTGGTACTCGTGGTAAACTTGTACTATGGGAAGAGGGTGGTAAATTTCCAAATCTATTAACAGCGTGGCGTATAGAACAACCTGCTGTAGAAACGGATGATGGTGTAGCTTTCGGTTTGATGATAGCGTTTGGTACAGGTGGTACAGAAGGTGGCCAGTTTGATGGACTTAAAGATTTGTTCTATAAACCCGATGCATATAATGTATTAAGTTTCAAAAATATATGGGACGATAACGCCGAGTAGACTAAATGTGGATTCTTTGTACCTTCTTGGAGCAATATGGAAGGAGATGGAGAAGATGGTAAACCGTTGTATATGGATTCAGATGGAAATTCATATAGAGAGCGTGCTATGGAAGAACTTATGAAATAGCGCAATAAGATTAAAGACGGAGGAGCTACTTAGTAGTCTATAGATAGGTTTATATCTGAACGTCCGATGAAGCCACAAGAAGCTGTACTTGAATTAGGTAAGAATATATTTCCACGCAAACTTTTAATGGATTAGCTTACTAGAATAAGAACAAATAAGAAACTACAGAATATGAAACATATAGTAGATCTTAGTTGGGATTCTGATGGTACAGTAAAAGCTATAGAAAAGAAATCTGGAGATATAACAACATACCACTTAAAGAAAGACGATAAACCAGAAGGTTCTGTTGTGATATGGGAATATCCTATTACAGATCCTCCATACGGGTTATATATAGGAGGATGCGATCCATATGACCACGATGAATCGTTTACTAATTCATTGGGGTCTACTTTCATATTTAAACGTGTAAAAGCTGGAGAGGCTTGGAATGATGTTATAGTTGCAGAATATTCAGGTAGACCGGCGACGGCAGAAGAATACTATGAAAATGTACGTAAGCTGTTAGTATTTTATAATGCACGTTTATTATTTGAGAACGAACGTAAAGGTATATATCCTTACTTTACCAATAAACATTGTGACTATTTACTTGCCGATCAACCAGATAAAATTATAACAGAGATATTTAAAGACAGCAAAGTAAATAGACGAAAGGGTTGCCATATGACAAAAGCAATTAGAGCGTATGGTGAAGGCCTTATATTAGAGTGGTTATTAGATGAATATGAAGAAGGACACCCTAATATAGAAAGAATATACAGCGAACCTTTAATAGAAGAACTTATAGAGAATGACGGTGAGAAAAATGTAGACCGTCTAATAGCTTTATGCATGGTCATGTTATATAGAGAAGAGCTATTCTAGATAAAGGTATCTGCTGCAAAAGAATAGAATAAACAAACTATGTTATTTGAATTACCGCTGTTTAGTCCCTAGTATTGGTAGACAGACGAAGAACAAGGACTTGAAGACAGTATTCCAACATTTTCATTTTAAACATGAATAATTTATATAATACAAACTTCCCCCAACAGAAGCTAACTCTCTCAAAGAAGAATAAACAATGGAGAGAGGACTGTGTTGACTATATAATAGGTGAAGGTAATATTGTCTTGGGGGGACAGCACGAGACGTATCATGGTGAGCTTCAGACCTATTACGATCTCTATAACAGTATATTTAATGAAGCAGACTTTAAGAAGATTACAAATCCTTTTAAAGTAGAAGATGGATTTCCTGCAACGCCACAAGACTTCAATATAATCAGGCCAAAAATTGATCTACTCATCGGCGAAGAAACAAAGCGTCCTATGAATTTTAGAGTAGTACGTACTTCACAAGAAGCTACAAATGATCTTTAGGAAAAAGAAAAACAAATGCTTATAGATTATATGATGGCTGCGATGATGGGTCAAATGGGTCCTGAAGAACAAGTGTAGTTTTAGCAACAACTTGAATCTGGAGAAGTAATGCCTCCGGAAAGTATCGCTAAATATATGGATAAAGAGTATAAAGACGTTGTTGAAAATACAGCATATCATACTCTTACATACCTTAGAGAAAAACTAAACTTAGACAATGAGTTTATAAAAGGCTGGAAAGATGGGCTTATTGGAGGATATGAAGTATATTATGTAGGTGTATTAAACGCAGAACCATACATGGAACGCGTGAACCCTATGGAGTTCTCATTTGACAAAAGTCCTAATCTCGAGTTCATAGAAGATGGTGCATGGTGTTGTAGAAAGATGCGGTTACCGATTACAGAGGTATACGATAGGTATTACGACAAACTTGAAGAGAAGGATTTAAATAAGCTTGAAGAAATGATTTCAGCTACTCCTGGTCGTAATAGAGGACAACATGGGCCTACAGATGATTTCTAGGGTATACGTATGCATTACTTTGATAATCCTATATATGACGAATTAGGTAAAGGATGTGTAAACGTTTGGCACTGTTGCTGGAAATCTTTTAAAAAGATATATTACGTGACTACAGTAGACGACATGGGTCAACCTCAGATTGATATTGTCGATGAAACATATCAAAAGGTTGGTAATGAAATCTCAGTAGAACCTGATTGGATTGTAGAAGTGTGGGAAGGATATAGAGCTGGTGAGGATTTATACTTCGGGATTCAACCTATAGAATATCAACACATAAGCATAGATAATCCTAACTCATAGAAACTTCCATATTGTGGTGCGATATATAGTGCTACGAACAGTAGACCAAGATCTCTTGTGAGCATACTTAAACCATTACAATATATGTATATAGTATTGTGGTATCGTTTAGAACTAGCTATAGCTAGAGATAAGGGTAAGATTATTAATATGGATATCACACAAATTCCTAAATCTATGGGTATTACTCCTGAACGATGGATGCACTATTTAAGTAGTGTGGGAGTCAACTTTATCAATCCTTACGATGAAGGATGGAATATACCCGGTAGAGAAGGAGGTAAGCCCGCACAATTTAATCAGATTACTTCATTAGATTTAACTATGTCTAATGTAATTGCTGAATATATTCAGCTTATGGATAAGATTGAACAATTGGCTGGTACAATATCTGGTATCACAGAACAACGTCAAGGCGCTGTATCTGCATCAGAACTTGTAGGTAATGTCGAACGTTCGGTGGTACAATCTTCACATATTACAGAACCTTTATTCTGGGCACATAATCAAGTAAAACGCCACGTGTTGAATATGTTATTAAATACAGCTAAAGGCGCGTGGGAAGATACTGGTAAGAATAAACTATCATATATCTTCGACAACGGAGAACGTGCATTTTTAGATATAACTCCTAAGTTCTATTATGAGGATATGGACGTATTTGTAAGTGATGTTTCTAAAGATATGGAGAATATACAAAAGCTCCAGCAACTTATACAACCTGCAATGCAAAACGGTGCATCGTTGTTAGAAGCTGCAGAAATACTTACAAACGACAACTTTAACATCCTTAAACAGAAACTTAAGGATATGCAGACGCGTCAAGAAGAAGCTGCACAGCAACAACAGCAAGCTGAACAACAGCAGGCACAGTTATTACAGCAAATGCAGAATGAAGCTAAAGAACAAGAACTCATGCTTCAGGAAGCTCAAATGGATCTGCAACGTTATCAGATCGATCAAGACAATGCTACTAAGATAGCAGTAGCTCAGATTAGTGCTTATAGAGGTACAGAGGAGAAGGATGCAGACCAAAATGGTATACCTGATCCATTAGAGTTGGGTAAGCAGGCTCTTGAACAGCAGAAGATTGATCGTGAAGCTTATACAAAACGTTATGAGCAGCGTCAAAAGAGAGAAATAGAAGATCAGAAAATTAAACTTGCTCGTGAATAGATGGATCATGAAATGAAGCTGTAGAAACAAAAAGATGATGCAGCTTATGAACGTGAGAAGTTAAAAGCACGTACAGCAATTCGTAATAAAACTGCAGGGGAGAAATAATTATGGAAAGTTATTATATAGGAACCGATTTGAAATTTAAAATCGACATTCAATGTACAGGATTCTCAATGCAAACAGATGATTTTTCTATAACATTACACCAGCCAAATAAAGATATTGTCTTGCAAAAAACAGATTTATTGGAAGATGAAAATCATGATTTTTATTTAACTTTAAATAGTAATGATTTTGCTCCAGGTATAATTTAGATGATAGTTAACGCTAAAGTTGCAGATAGTGATTTTGAAGATGGTTTTAGAAATGAAGTAACTGTTGTGGATTTATGTAAAATTAAAAGAACGATGTAATGGGATGTTTAAGTTTACGTGTGTTTTCACAAGTATGTGATTTGGCATGCAAGGTAAATGGGCACGTAAGTGATTTATTTATAAAAATACACGATTGTATACGTATTGCTAATATTAATATCTTTGATATTAACAAAAAACCTACAATAGATATATTAGAAAAAAACGAGAAATTAGATGTAAGTGTAGGTTTGGTGTGCTCTGTAGGTATCGATCAATGGGATGTGTTTTATGTAATAGAAGGTCCATTTGTCGTTGAAGACGGCATGTTTAATGTAATAAAAAGAAGATAATTATGTATTATTCAAATAGAGATGGTGTTCCAAGAAGCGGTATTCTTGTAGATAATCTTCTTACGAAAATCGAGGACTTAGATGTTGCCACCTCTTGCCAGACTGGTCTTCTAAGCAATACAGATAAAACAAAACTTGATTCTCTAGAAGACAGTGAATCTATAAGTTTTGAAGATATTAATAGAATATGTGTATAATAACAAATTAATAAAAACATGAAGAAATATTTAGATGAAGGTGGCTTGGTTTATTTATGGGGTAAAATAAAAACTTTAGTTGCCAAAAGTAATCAAAATCAAAACGCGTTTAGTAAGATAAAAGTAGGTAGTAGTACTATTGAAGCCGATGCCGAAGAAGATACATTGGAAATTGCTGCTGGTAGTAACGTTACCATTACACCAGATGCAAGTAATGATAAAATAACTATATCTGCGTCACATCCGACATATACTGCGTTTACTGGTAAACCTACACAAAATTAGACTCCGACTTGGGGAGGTACATTTACGATTTAGCAAATTAAACAAAGTACTTCAGGTCAAGTAAGTGCAACTGATAGAACCGTTACAATTCCAAGTGCAGTAGCCTCTGATTCTGCAGACGGTCTCATGTCAAGCGGAGATTACTCAAAATTATACGGAATAGCTACTGGAGCAGAAGTAAATCAGAATGCGTTTAGTAATGTTAAAGTTGGGTCGTCTACGATTGCTGCAGATACCAAAACTGATACATTAGAACTTGTTGCTGGAAGTAATGTTACATTAACTCCCGATGCCACAAACGATAAAGTAACTATATCTGTTAGTACAGGAGCTATTCCAGTTGGGTCTTCGACTACTCCAAAAATGGATGGTACCGCTGCTGTTGGTACAGAAACTACTTGGGCACACGGAGATCATGTACATCCTACGGATACATCTAGAGCTCCTAAAAATCATGCTTCTTCTGATGCTACTTATGGAAAAGGAACCACTTCTAATTATGGTCATGTGAAATTAAGTGATTCTATTTCTTCTACATCGGCAGCTGCATCTGGAGGAATTGCCGCTACACCTAAAGCGGTCAACGATGTTAAAAATCTTATTCCTACTATAAGCTACGATAGTACAGATAATAAAATTATAAGTACGGTTAACGGTACTTCTACAGATATTGTTACTGCTGAAACTCTTGCAAGTGCTGTTGATAGAGTATTTTGGGCTACATTTGGAACTACAACTGCTGCAGAATTAATTGATGCAGTAACGTCAAATAAAATAGTTTTATTAAAGCTTGGTGAAACTGATAGTACATCTGATAGTGAAAATATTTATCGTTTAATACATTATCAATATGTATATGTAAATTCAATTCCGCATGGAGAATTTGTATTTTGTAGTATAATCTTAAATGGGTCATCATTAATTGTATATGAAAATTCCTAGCAAGCATCCTGGGAATGGCATCCTGTTACAAATGTTACATTAGAAACAACGAATAATAAAACTTCAACGATAACGGGAAATGAAATTAATGGTTCAGTTACATATCCTACAAATTACGCAGTTAAAACTTATATAAACAATATTTTAACAAATTCTACTACTGGATATATACCTCTTTCGCAGAAAGGCAAAGCCAATGGAGTATGCCCATTGGATGAACATACTATTATAGATCCTGTATATCTCCCGTCTTATGTGGATGATGTTGTAGAGGCATACAATGATTCTGATGCGGATACAGTAGGAAGTGAGGTAACTGCTTTCGGAAGCGATTGGTTATATACAAAAATCGAAAAAGAAGTAAATGGACAAATAGCAGAACGTATAGTCAAGATTACTCCAGAAAAAGGTAAAGTATACGTAATAGTTGGCAGTTACGATAGTTCTCATCCTACGTATGGTACAACGTCTGCTTCTACATACATGGACAATTAGTATAGATGGGGTGGATCTCAATATGTAAAACTTAATGACGGCGGCCTATCTCATATGACTACATCTGACATGGATAAGGCTACTGACAATTGGACTTGATAATTAATTAAATGGCAAAGGATTATGAATAAATACTTAGACGAATCTGGATTAGATTATCTATGGGGTAAAATAAAAAATTATGCAGTAAAGAGAATTACTTCTACCGATAATGCAATTGTAAAATTTAACGGTACTACAGGAGATGTTTAGAATAGTGGGATTACTATAAATGATAATAATGTAATTACAACTCCTGGAGATATTATACTTAAAAATAGTAGCAATGGAGCCGCTACTCCAAAAATAGAATTTAGGAGAGGTAGTAATAGCGATTCATATAATGATTGGATTATAAGTTCAGATTCGTCTGGTAGATTTATTGTATCATTAAAAGCCACTTCTTCTTCCAATAAAGTAATTTTAACAAGTTCTGGAGTAGTATTTGCAAACAGTCTTGAAGCTAGTAGTATAAAGAAAACTAATGGAACCTCTTCTTAGTTTTTAAAAGCTGATGGTTCAGTAGATAGTAGTACATATTTACCATTAGTTAATGGTGTGGTAAATGGAGATTTTGCTGTCAACGGAAATATATCGTTAGGTGGCGATATAGAATTAAATGATGCTACAATATATGATAATGGTAATATAACAACATCAGGAAATATTACCGTTAATGCAGGAAATATTACTGTAAATACAAATATAACTGGAACTACTGGAGGAACAGTTAAAGCTAATTATTTTTATTCAAATGGAGATATACATGCTGATGGCAATCTTAGTATATCTGGAGACATTGACGCTTCGGGTAGTAGTGTAGAAGTTAATGAAATCGAAGCAAGTGGAGATATTACTGCTGAAGGAAATATTGTTGCCGGTAGTATATCTGTACGTGGTGGTGATGTTATTTTAGATGAAGGTGGATGTGTTAAAGCAAGTAGTTTTGCTAAGTTAAATGGTACTTCATCACAATTCCTTAAAGCAGATGGTTCTGTAGATTCTAGTAATTACGCTGGCTCTCAAAGTGCTGGTGGTCCAGCTAATAAAACAGTAAGTATTCCATTTGGTGAAGTAGATAGTACTAGTACAGCTACAGCATTCACTGCTACTGTTGATGGAATTACAGAACTTAGAAATGGGATATGTGTATTCTTACGAAACGGAGTAATTAATAGTGCTTCAGGATATACTATTAATATTAATAATCTTGGAGCTAAAGTAGTATATAACTCAAAATCTGGAAACAGGTCGACAGATGCTTTCACAAATGGATCCTCTTATTTATTTGTATATAATTCTACCAGAATAAGTGTTGGTTGCTGGGATATGGTTATGGGATATTATGAAAATGATACTGATACTGATTATAGAGCATATCAAATAAGAACTAATAGCCAATCTTTACCAGCAAGTGCTATTATACACAGTAGAAGATTATTATTTACATCAGCTGATGGTAGTAAATATGTTCCTGCAAATACAACTAATAGTACATATGCGACAACTAAAAAAACTCCAACTACTACTAAAATTAATCCATTCGGAACAATATTATATTATAATAGTACAAGTGACACGTCTTCAGACGCTACACCTTCTTCGACAATTTTATATCAACAAATAAATATTTAGTTAGGATATAGCTTTAACTGGACAGGCAATTCGCTAACTCTTACAGATAATGCACCTGTTTATTTAAAGTGTATACCGCAAGCAGATGGAAGTGCAAAAATTGCTACTAATGCCGACGTTCCAATTGTACAATCGCTTCCAACTACAGATGATGGGAAGATTTATATATTCTTAGGAAATGCTACAAGTGCTACTGGAGTAGAATTAATGTTAAACCATCCTGTGTATTATTATAAGAATGGAGCAATTAGATTATGGACTGGTCCAGTATAAATTAAATTACTATGAGAAATACAAGTGCTTTTAGAGAAAGGTTTAAACAATGGAAAGCTACTGGGGAGTTACCGTATGAAGCGGGGCTCCCTAAGTATGAAATAGGTAAGGATCCTGATGAATATTCTGAAGACGAATTGATAGAATATCTTGGAGCTCTCGAAAATCCAGGAAAAGTAGGATTAAAGGGCGGAATATGGAGACCACCTACTGATTCTACTAAATACGACATTAATCAAATCGGAATGGGGCTTGATATACGAGAAAAAAATAATCCTATCGTATATAATTTTTTAAAATCAAAAGGTAGGTTAGGTAATCCATATCTTACTATAGAAGAAGAAAAAATGCTTCGTAAGAAAACGTGGTTGCAAAAAAAGCCGATTTTAGATAGATTTTTAAAGTCTCATGATTTGTCAAAGCGCGGTATATTTACTGCTGCAGGAATGTTATGGTAGGGACATCCTTATAAAATGATGAATACTTCAGATAGTATAACAGGTAAGGCTTTTCAAAAAGCAATAGATTCTGGCAATAAAGATCTTGATACCGTGTTTGATGCTTATTATGGATATGGGAGTAATGCAAAACGGTATTAGAGTAGAATAAATGCAAATAGTAAATGGTGGAAAGCACACCCACAACAATCTTATACTGAAACCGAAGACGTTGACTATTCTGAACCACAAATAGAGAATATAATGGAGAACGCTCCTTAGTATAAACCAACCCCTTTATATACTTCAACAACAACTCAATATCCTATCAATAATTCAGTACCACAATCTGTAAGTAGCTGGTCGTCCGGAGACAGTCCTGCTACAAAAACAAGAACATTTAGTATACTTTCTAGCATTTAGAATCTACAAAGGGAATTAGGTTTAATTGGTCAAGGTACAACTTTAAATTAGCCATAGAGATGGATAGTCCAGTAAGACAACAGCAAAAAAGAAATGATTATCTTAGACATAAGATGTTTAGGAAAATCAATAGAAGACGTAGAGCAAAACGTCAATAGGAGATAGAAGCTCCTGTCAAAGAGCTTAAGAAAAGGCTTAGGTAGAAGAGGACGTTTGAAGATGGTAAAGATGGAGATCGTATTTCAAGGAGCAGCGATTTTTCAGACGAGCAGTTATCTAGATTAGTTATAGATAATTCATAGCCAGACCTTCGATATATATATGATCCATCAGATCCAATGCGCACTGGAAGTTATATGAATGTACTTGAAAAGAATGGATGGAGTATAAATGATCCGAAAGCCATGTAGGCATTGCGAGAATTATATGATATAGATCAAACTGCTACCCCATTCGATCATTACGCTTTCGATGCCGGATCGTTGCCAGAAGTAACAGTAAAACCGGATTACAATAAGTGGTACAATCTTATACTTAGGACTTATTATCCGTTTCACAAAGGTCGATATAGTTTAACTGGGCATAGCGAATTATCCACCCCCGGAGGTAATCGTATATCTACAAACGGTGATGATGCAGATTATAATTTTATATTAAATAATTGCAGTGATGCAACAAGAAAAGCTTTGGAATAGGCTTATCATAAAGCAATAAATCCGTTTTTGTTTACTACTCCTGGAGATGTAAAAGATTTTGCAGAATAGAAACTTGGAGGAAAAACAAAAACAGCACCTAGTGGTGGTGTGTCGATTACTAAAATTCCAGTAAAATTGGCTTAGTTATAGCAGATTGCTAATTATGCAAAACAAATTGAAGATACTGGTACATACGCTTACGGTAAAGATTCTGGTATTCATATCAAACCAGAAAACAGAGGTAAGTTTACTAGACTAAAGAAACGTACTGGGCATTCCACAGCATGGTTTAAAGCACATGGAACTCCAGCCTAGAAGAAGATGGCTACTTTTGCATAGAATGCAAAGAAGTGGCATCATTAATACAATACGCGGAATGAACCGCGCAACAAATAATGTTTAATTATTAATTAATAATTATGAGAAAAAAGAAAGAAACTCCATCGGTACTAGATATGCTCGATGATCTTGGTCTTGATAATACAGAGCACGGTGAGGATGCTGTGGATCTGACTCGAGATATCATCGAAGAAGGTTCCGATGTTGATGAAATTGATAATATAGAAAATGATCCGGCTGATGTCGACGACAATAAAGCTGTGGATGAAGAAGAGGAAGAAATTCCTCAAGAGATTTTAGATAAAATGAATAATAAAAATCCTCAAAATAGTGAGGGACTTGGTGAAGAAGAACAAGATACCGACGAAGTAACACCAGAAGAAACAGAAGGTGTGGGTATGTTTTTTGACGCCTTTGCCGAGGCTCTCAATTGGGATGTAGAAGAGGAAGATAAACCTAAGTCAATTAATGATCTGATTGATTATATTGGTGATATGGTTGAACAAAATTCCACTCCACAATATGCAGATGAGCGTATTGCACAGCTTGATAATTATGTCAAGAACGGAGGTAAATTTGAAGACTTCTACAATGGTATGTCACAAAGAGTAACGTATGACTCTATGGACATGGAGGATGAGAGTAATTAGAAAGCAGTTGTTCGTGATTACATGAAGCTACAAGGCTTTAGCGACGAACAGATTAATCGCAGGATTGAGCGATTTGAAGATGCTGACATGCTTGAAGAAGAAGCAACAGATGCTGTATAGATGCTTAAAAATATACAAGAGCAGCAGTTGCAGCAAGTTGCAGCACAGCAAGAACGCGAACGAATTGCTCAAGAGGAACGGGCTCGTCAGTTTATGACGGATCTTAATTCAAGTATAGCCTCATTAGATAATATTAGAGGTATCGCTGTTCCAAAAGAGGATAGAAAAAGACTGCTTGATTATATCACTAGAACTGATGCAGACGGATTGACGCAGTATCAAAAAGATTTTAATTCAAACATGGTTAATAATCTCATTGAATCTGCATACTTTACAATGAAGGGAGATTCCCTCTTGGGTGAAGCAAGGCGTAATGGTCAGACATCTGCTTCAAGTAAACTTAGAACAATGTTAAAGCATCAAACGAAGAACCATTCTACGTTTAGTATGCAAGATGAAAAACAAGTATCGGCGTTAGATGTTGCGTCAAAAATCTTCCGCTGATCATATTTATTTACTAAAATTTTATGAACAATTCACTTTTAAACAATCTTCAGCTTTATAGGGGAAAACGTTTCTCCGACCTTGTTGATGAAAACATGATTGCAAATGCCGCTCTGACTCGCCCTCATGAGGTTGCTGGTCTGCTTTCGCTGGTATTTGGTACTAAAGACGATGGTGTTTCAACAGCCATTGATCTGCTTACAGGTGGTCTCGGCCGCACAATGATTATCGAAAACCGTGAGTATGAATGGAATGTTATGATCGATAACGATCATGCTGTAAACATTCGTTGGGCTAAGTGGAACGGTAAAGAAATTACTACCGCTGATATCCACAATGGCATTACTCCTGGTATTAACAATACTCCTATTTACCTCGGTCTTGAAGAGCGTTGGTTTGGTCCTGGTGCCATTCTTTCGTTCGACAATGTAAACTTCCAGGTTCGCGTAAGTGGCGTTCCTTATCAGGATGGTAGCACTTGGGTATATGAAGTATATGTAGTAGAAGGCTTCTCTGGATCTTATATTCCTTGTGAATATCTGATGCCGGGTCGTCAGGTTAGCCGCGTAGGTTCTGCTTACGAGGAATACAGTGATGAGGCTGATATCATCAACTATCAGACTCCGTTTAAGATGCGTAACCACCTGCAGACTCTCCGTCTGACATATGATATCACTGGTGACGCTTATTCTACAGTTCTCGCTATTCAGCTTACTGATCCCGAGACTGGTAAGAAGTCTTATCTGTGGTCTGATTATCAGTACTGGCTCGCTCTTCGTGAGTGGAAGAAGCGTGAGGAACGCGCTCTGTTGTTCTCTCATAGCAACCGTAATTCTGATGGTACATATAACCTGAAGGGTACAAACGGACGTCCTGTTCCCACGATGGCTGGTCTGTTCGAGCAGATCGCTCCTGCAAATATTCGTTATTATACAACTCTCACAACCGAGTTGTTCGAGGATTATCTCTTCGATCTTTGTTATAATCTGATTGGTACTAATGAGCGCAAGTTCCTTGCTCTTACTGGTGAGATGGGTATCCGCGAGTTCGATCGTATTCTGAAAGAGAAGAGCGCAAGCTTCAATCTTATCGATACTCACTTTATTACTGGTAGCGGTCAGGATCTGACTCTCGGTGGTCAGTTCACAACCTACAAGATGGTTAATGGCATCGAGCTTAGCGTTAAGCGTTGTGCTATGTTCGACAATGCCGAGCTGTTCCGCGAGACTCATCCGCTGAGTGGTAAGCCGCTGATGTCTTACACATTCCTGTTTGTCGACCTTGGCATGCGCGATGGTCAGGCTAATATTGTTAAAGTTTGTCGTAAGGGCCGTGAGTTTGTACAGTGGTGCACCGGTGGTTCTGTGGTTCCTAGTGGTTATGCAAATAGCATCAATACATTGCGTTCTAACAGCCGTGATGGTTATCAGGTACACTTCCTCGGTGAGGTTGGTATCATGGTTCGTAACCCGCTGGCCTGTGGTATCCTGTATTGTGATGCAGCTGGCACAGAGACGGAAGCTCTTGTTCCTAACGATTAATTTAATCTGAATAATATATAGTATAAATACAACTCTAATTAACAATTATGGTAGTTGAATTAAAGATTAGAAAGAATAATCCCTGGGCAGGATTGCTAAAATATAAAGCATGTTTCGATTACATTGCTCCTTATTTTACAAGGTCTGGGTCGATTTACACGGGTTTGACGCCTGAGGAAGAAACATATTTTGAGAAAGCTTTAGGCTATGCAGAAGGTACATTAGCTAAGAACAGCGATTTTTGGAAAACATTTTGTGTGAAAGTGGGGGCTCGTGGAGTTATCTTAGATGATTCCATCCCCCGTCACCAAATGATCATTAAGTTTTTAACTGGGCACAAGCGCGTTGCTACATCTCTTGATAAGCTGACTGCTGGTAAAGATTATATACTTATCAATCGTCAGGCAGAAGCTATCGAGCAGAATAAGATCAATAAACTTCGTCGTGATGCTATCAAAGAATTTGACAAACTTACTCTTGATCAGATGCGCAAATGTCTTAGGTTGTTTGGTGTTAAATCAGATACAATGTCGAATGAGCTTGTAGAATCTACATTGTTTAATCTTGTAGACAAACAGGCTAAGAAGTTCTTTGATCTTTGGGTAAACAACAAGAGTAAAGAAACAGAATTCTTACTCGAAGAAGCTGTTGCGAAAGGTATTATCCGCAAAGAACGTACATCATACTACTATGGTACCGACATGATCGCTGATACTAAAGATGAAGCTATTGCATATCTTGATGCTAAAAAGAATCAAGACTTTAAGCTTTCTATCATCAACTAGGTAGAAAATAAATAATAATTAAAACGACGTTATGACGCACAGTGATATATATACTAAGTACATGATTGAATATGACAAGGCAGAAATTACTTCGTCATATCCGTCGCTTACTAAAAAAGAAATAGCTACTATTTTAGATAAAGCTTATTTAGCTCTTATATCTTAGAAACTTACTGGCAACAATCCAAGACAGGCTGGGTTTGAAGCAGATAATAAAGCAATAGAAGATGTAAGACCTTTAATAGTAAGGTCTACGTTAACTCGTGAAAACGTCACCAGTATCCCATCAAACACTATACAGTTTAAAACACCTGAAGATTATTTATTCTATATACAATCAATGTTGTTGAATAGTAAAGGCAATAGGTGGGTTAAACTCGTTAGTCATATAGATTCTGAACGTTTCGCTACAACTGCTACAAATCTTCCGTGGATACCGGAGCCAGTGTGTACATTAGATTCTGAAGGCATTCGAGTTTATTATGATCCTGTTTCATACGACCTTGGTGGGGGCAGTTAGCTGCTATTAACGTATGTAAAGAATCCTATTAAATTTGATAAAGAAAACATGTTTGACGATACTCAATTTGAATTATCCGATAGCATGGCTGAGGAATTAATTAATTTAGCTATAATAATGGCTACTAAAATAGTAGAGAATCCGAGAACATCAGTAGAATTACAAACTAGACCTCTTGAATCATGACAAAGGAACAAACTAGGCAAATGGGTATCGAGTTTGAACGTAGAATTCAAACCATGTATCCTAATGCAGAAATTACAGAAAAGCTAGATACTGATACAATATATTCTTATCTTAGTGAATACCAAACAAAGTATATTAAACAGATGTTCCTTGTAGAAGATCAAATTCAAACTGGTACTAGGTCTTCTAATAAGGTAAATGATACCGTTAAGACTTTAATTAAACATAAAGTTGTTACAGTATAGGACAAACATCCGGATGCTGATGGTATTACATCAATATTTGATTTACCTTCGGATTATTTCTTATATATACGAAGTAATAGTATTGTCAATAAGAACTATAAGTCAGAATACAATACTAAAGAAACTTACACACCGAATAAAATACTTAAACAAGACGAAGTATAGAGCGTAATCAATGCATTCTATAATTAGTCTGGTATACTTAGAAATCCATTGGTTATACTTGAAAGTACATCTTCAGAAAGTCCGTATATTAAAGTAATACATGACAGTTATACAAATATCATAGCTCTTGATTTAGTATATTATCGCCAACCATATGCATTCAATGTATTAGGGTATGATGATACCGACGAATCTTCTGCAGCTGTACATAGTTATTGTGAACTGCCGTTCTATTGTTTTGATGAACTTGTAGAAGGTGCTGTAAGAATGTATATGATGGATTATAAGTTCGCTTTATCCTTGGAAGCGGACAGACGCAGAGACCAACGCAGACAAAGGAGAAAGGAGGACGATGAACAATGAAATATATTGATATACTTGCAAACTTTGAACGTGAGATTAATCTTATCGACGATGCTGTATAGAAACCATCTACCGACGATTCTTTGTTTTGGTTGAATCAAGGTGTCTGTAAATTTGTAAAAGAAAGATTTAATGGAGACTTTGTACACAAAACATCTTATGAGCAAACTGAAAAAAGGCGTGTTGATCTTATTAATCTATATACATCTAAAATTTACGAAGATGTAGAAAAGAAAGATTCGCAACCAAGTTATGATGTTTATCCAATAAAATATCCAGAAGATTTTATGTTCGTATTAAACGAAGATGTTATTATATCTGGAAAAGGTGGTCAGGATAAAATGAACACTTGTGTATTTGAATGTACTGCCGATAGTTTTATGTACAGAGTCAACAACTCTCTTACTGACTTTCATTATAGGTATAAGCGTGCTAGACCGTTGCGTATACGTACAAACGATGGCTGTGAGTTACTTACAGATAAGAACTATATTATTAAAGAATACAAGTTAGGGTACTTAAGAAAGCCCAAAGAAATAACACTCGATAATCCGTTTGATGAGTATACGGATTTCGAAGACATAATAATGCCTGAGATTATAAAGATAGCCGCTCAAATGTTTATAGAAAATAAAGGCAATTAGCGTTATCAAACAATCTCCAATGAAGTAAATACTCAAGAATAATATTTTAACGTGGAAACCCCAGCTGGTTAGGTCCAGACATTGTTTTATAGGGGGAGTAGAAAAAATAATTTAAATTTATGATTACATATGTAAATACAGTTCTGGTTTCTAACCAGAATGGTGACAGTCTGTGTGCAAAGGCTGACCTTGAAGGTAAGTCTACTGTCGCAGCAGCTAAAGCACTTGCTGGTCAGTTCGCAGTTATGAATTGTGACCCTAATGCAAGTGATGTTTATACAATCGATGCAAACACTGATACGTTTAAGATCGGTGTTGTTACAGACAAGTATACTACTATCGTAAATGAATCTACGGGCGCTCTCGTTTATGTTCCCGTTGTAAAGTGGTCGAATGAAATTAAAGTTACTGACATCAAGAGTCTTACCAAGCTTACTTATAAAGAAGATAAGCAGGAAGAGGTTACTGTAGATTTCACACAGATGGATTCGAATACACAGGCTCTTGTTGCTCAGGGTAACATTAATATCATCTTCCGCATTCAGTACAAGGACATCCCCGCTCGTTATCGTAAGTGGACTGAATCTTATAACTATGTAACTAAGATCGGTGACGATGCTACAGCTATTGCCAACGCATTTGCTGCTACTATTAACAAACAGTCTAAGCGCGCTCGCGTAATTGCAACTGCTGCTAGCGGTGTTCTGACTCTTGTTGCAATGGAGTACGATGATGACCTTGCTGACGACACTGAGAATCCCGCAGCTACTGTTCGCTTCAATGTGAATACTTATTTCACAAATCCCGCAGCTCCTGGTTGGGCTTCTAACAATAAGTATGAGCTTCTTCCTGCAACTGCATTTGAGAAGCATCCTGGTGTGATTTATCCTGCATCTGCTAAGCTTGTTCGTGAGCATGAGCGTAATGCACGCGGTTATCTTGGAGCAATTCACACTTGCGAGTGGTATGATCCGAAACCTGCAATGATTGCTAAGGTTGATGGTCAGTACGGTGGTTTTACTCTCGAGTTTGAGAACATGTATCGTGCAGCTGATGATATCTTCCGCAAGACGAAGCAGACCGTAGAGGTTTATGCTATGGATGGTGATTCTGCAATGGCTCCTGCCACGATTGGTGGCGGTCTTCTTGCAAAGATCGAAGCCGCTATGGCTAAGTCTAACGTACGTGCTTCTAACACTGCAATCGATAACAGTGCAGCTTATGATCCCAAAAACTTTGGTCATACTGCATAAGAATAAAACTTAAACATTTAAGGCTGGGGTGGGGTGTCCCCACTTCAGCTTTAATTTTATATAATTAAACATTATGAAAATAAGAATAGGAAACGACATAAGGTTTAACCTTACATTGAAGGGCAATCGTAATTACGATAGAGCTAATATAAAACAGCTTCGTTGTTACTTTGTCAACACTTCTATCTCTAATATGTGCTTCCCATTCGGACTCGGTTCATGCCCAAAGAAATGTCATATGTACCATTTAGACCCGTGTAACAGTTGCTGCGGTTGTCGTTGGCATCATAGGTATCCTACGACTCCTTGTAATCCTGCACACGGTCGCGGTCCATTACCTCCAAACCATGAGTGTTGCTGCTGCACAAAGCCGGTATATAATAAATGCGGCGGGTGTAGTAAATGTCATATTGGATGTTGTGGAGGTTGTTGTAATGGGTGTTGTGGTGGATGCAAATGTCATCCTGGGCACAGCTGCGATAATTGGCACAGTTGTTGTGGATGTTGCGACTTTGACGCTCGTTTCTATCCATACTTTAGACCCGGACATTGCGATGTAATAGAACCCATGTTCGATTCTGAGTTTAGATATTTAGCTCCTTCTAAAGTTCTTGAAGGACAAAATCGCATTCAGACATTCTTCCCTGCTCAAGAACAATTTGCTTGTGGAGATTATAAGCTTGTTGTTGTTGTGGTGATGTATGAGTCTGGTTGGGGTAAGTGTGACCTTCATACATATACTATTGATTATGGTTATGTTGTAACTCTTGTCGACGACGAAAGTGCACCTGCTGGAGATTTGACTATTGATGTAGATACTGGAGAATTAGAAGGAAATGATATTTCTAGCATTTCTATGAATTCCGGTAATTATAAGATGAATCAAAACTCTGAATTAAGTTTTGGTGGCAAGGATCTCAATAATAATTTATATCAACTGAACATTGAATATAGTGCTGGATATAGTACTGTATATGATCCTATAGGTTGGACTGGGGAAAATGTGCAATTTATCAGTAGCAACCAGTCTGTATTAGAAGTAGATGCTAAGACTGGCAAACTTACTTCACATGAAGTATCTGTCAATACTGATGTAACAATAACAGTTACTGTAGGTGGCGTTACGTATACATATGTAGTCACTGTTGTAGCTCCTGGTTTTAACTATATAGGATTTAGTTCAGAAACAGATCCTAATAATGTAGCATCGATTCTTGATAACCCTTCGTATTTTAATAAAGTAGATAGTATATTTGGATCTTACTCTATTAAAAACAATGTCGATGATAGATATTTGTGGATAGCATCAAAAGAACCTATCGACGGTGTTTATGTGGCTGGTATAAAGCAGTCATTGTATGGGCCGTATGTTGTGAACGGAGCCGATTTGAATTTCTATCGTTCTGTAAACGGTCTTATTGCAGCTACATTTAAATTTAATATTAATAAATAATTATGAAAAACGATATAATTAGAGACGGTGATAGTCTAGTAATGGGTCGTCTTGTAGCCGGTACTACAGAAAATAAGATAGCCGAGGCAGAACAGGTTTATGACACTGTGTTTGGGTATAATAGTATAGACAAAGTAAATAAAACCATAAAACTCGTTCCAGCTACAAAAACAGGTTTAGATCAGAGTACTATCAACTGGGCTGTATCACAACAGTTGAATTCTTTAAAAACTGCTATAGATGGTATAAAAATTGAATTACCGGAGCTTTCTGTAATTCAATTTCAAAACATATTTAATCTTAGTCAGAAGGATTTGATTAGTTTTTTAGGTCAGCATGCTACTACTCCGGTAATTGCTGTTGTAAAAGCAGAAGGAACTAAAAAAATATGTGTAGGTATTGCTACGATATTTAGTTGCCAAATGCATCATCAAATTACAGTTTTGTTTACAACTAACTATTCCCTTGACAGCCATCCAGATTTTAATACTCATGTCGATGGAAAACCAAGGACATTCTATAGATGTTACGGTTTGACTGGTATACCAGAATACAGTGGAGTAAAAGCTGAAAAATGGACAAATTGGGTAGACTATCATAACGATAAAGATACATACAAAGACGGATATTATATGTATAATCTTGTCGGCGCAGATAAAGATGAAAATGTAAATATATTATCTACTCGTACAAGCAGCGATTAGAATGGTATTCCTGCATGTCCGAT